>MAAC01016513.1_pt1 | contig 102364 bp, 105 predicted proteins | sample 1115981 | NCBI WGS metagenome assembly MAAC01 (sample SAMN04961126, study PRJNA320927) | seawater metagenome | isolation source: sample BD02T64 sea water enriched with oil for 64 days | place: USA:Gulf of Mexico | collected 2013-07-27 | reverse complement strand
GGAGCAAAACCGTTTGTCAATAAATTCAAATCAAATAAAGAGGTGTTTGTTGAAAATATGTATACTCTTTTCGATAAGCGAGAAAGTTGATTTTTTGGTGCTTACTGCTAACGGTTTTGGCTATGATTGCGTTGCGGAGAAATCCGATAGGATTTTTCGGCAAAGCACGAATTTAATAAAAAGGCTTGGATTTCCGATAGGAAATTCAGCCGCAATGAATTATAGGTGGTGTTGTAGTGCGTTTTTTTTTATTCAATTATGTTTCGGTGAATACTTGTATTATATTTTTGAATCTGGTATTTTCTTTTGTCAATTATACTGTCTTTCTTTTTTTTAAAGTCAATATCAAAAATTCCGTAATCAGATTCAACAACTTTCACTTCGTAACAGTCATTTGTTTTAATTCCTAACTGTTCAATTCCGTTTTCTGTTAAGTCCGTTATTTTATGGAAAACAGTATCATTTTTAACGAAATAAAAATAGACAACATCTTTTCGTGTTGTAGTTCCTTTTGGGGAGTTAGGTCTTAATTTTTCTATTACTCCATATGTTGTAAATGAATCATTTTTTAATTTTTCTTGTCTGTTTTGTTGATTAAAATATATCAGAGCAAAAAGAGGTAAAGCAAAAAGTAAAATATATCCGATTTTCTTAAGAAAGCTAGTTTCTTTCTTTTGTTGTTCTCTTTTCTTTTTTGCCATATTTAATATTCAAATTTCTTATGATTGCGTTGCGGAGAAATCCGATAGGATTTTTCGGCAAAGCAACGAATTTAGTAAATAAGCTTGGATTTCCGATAGGAAATTCAACCGCAATGAATTATAGGCGGTGTTGTGTGTAGTTTTTTTATTCAGCTATTCTTTTCTTTAAGTCCATTCTCTCGTGCAAAATTCTCGTAATTTCAACATAATTTTCATTTAAAGTTCGATAGAAAATGATATGTCGATTCGTTTTCATTCCTAGTAGGTTTTGAGTAATTCCGTCATAGTTTTTTCCAAAATGTGGATTGTCCGCGATTTCTTGACAATTTGAAATAAGTGATTCGTAATATTTATCTGCTTGTCTTTCAGACCAAACTTCAAAGGTATAATCCCAAATTTTTGATAAATCCTCAACCGCTTTATTGGTCAATTTAAATTCCGCCATTCGAGAGCTTGTTCGCTTTTAGAGACTCAAGGTGTTTTTTCGGGTCAAAATCGTGTGCAATTCCACTATCAATTCCGTCCTTAATTGCGTTTTTTAATGCAATTACTTTACTTTCTTCTTCCTCCAAAAGTCTTAATCCTGCACGAATAACTTCACTTACATTTTTAAATCTGCCTTCTGTTATTCGACTTTGTACGAATAGATCAAAATAATTTCCTAGTGATATGGATGTGTTTTTGTTCATTATATTGAATTTGTGTCAAATATACCAATAATTGGTATAAAATCAAAATCCTCAAATTACACACAACGGTTTTGGCTATGATTTCGTTGCGGAGAAATCCGATAGGATTTTTCGGTACAGCAACGAATTTAGTAAAAAGGCTTGGATTTCCGATAGGAAATTCAACCGCAATGAATTATAGGTGTTGTTAGCAGTAGTTATTGGTCAGATTTTTTAATAATTATTGTTTCGTCTTTTAGGTCTATAATAAACTCAGCATATGGTTCATTGGTAGCTAACTCATCATCATCTTCATAAATTTTCCAAAAGGTCCAAATATATATTGAATCAGTTTTCTTTTTTCTAACTGTTGGAATAATGAATTGACCTTTTTTATAGGTCTCTTTTAAGTAATCTTGTACAATGATATTATTATCAAATAATTTTTGAGCTTGTGAAATTTTATTAAATTCAACATCAACTTGATTTTCAAATTCAGATTGTGAGTTTATTTGTTGATTTGTATCTAACTTTTCCCATAATTTATTATTTATTGTTTCACTTTCTTCTTTGTATTTTTCATTCATTTCAGTTATCATACTTGGAGCTAAACCAGAACTTTCTCTAACAAATGGGAAGTGTTTTATAATTAAATTCCAATCCTGTGCTACAAATTCTATAGCTTGATTTTTATTGAAATCAAAATTTCCCCAAATAGCAATAGTGTCTTTCTTAACTATTGTATTTGATTGTTTAGAATCAGATAATATTTCGGGATGATGCTTACAATTCGTAATTAAAACAAATATTAGTAAAGTAAAAAAAGGTTTTATCATAATTACTGCTAACGGTTTTGTATAAAAGTCAGTAACGGTTAAAGTTTGCTTATGCTTTGGAGTTTATTAGCGCAAAGGCAAAAAGCAAACTTGAGTTCTGATTTTTCAGATTACAATTTAGTAAAATTTGTAGGTCTTTTCATTTTCTTAACCAACAAAGCCGTTATTGCTTTTATACGGTGTTAGCAAATGTTATTTTCTTATTATTTTTCTTGACCATTGGTCATTGAATCTAATAATGTATTCTCCAGCAGACAATTCTGAGATATCAATTTTGTCATTTCTAAACAATTTACCAACTAATACTTTTCTTCCATCCAAACTATAAATATTGTAAAATAAAGGATCCTTAACATTATCTATATAAATGAAGTCTGTCGTTGGATTTGGATACAATTTAATATCAATAAAATTTAAATCATTTATACCTAAAATTACATTTTGAAATTTTGAAATTTTATTCCCATCTCTTTCAACTATGTATAAATCATTACCAACTATTGCTATACCTCCAGGCCCATCTAGACCAGTTACGACATCAACTGGAGTTGGATTATTTAAAGAGATATCAATTTTGGATATTTTATTACCATAATATTCCGAAAAATATAATTCGTTTCCAATTAAAACTATGCCGTGAGAGGGTAAATTCAACCCCGTTACAACATCCACAGGAATTGGATTATTTAAAGAGATATCAATTTTGGATATTTTATCGGCCTGAATTTCAGATATATATAAATCATTACCATTTAAAGCTAGACCATCTGGCGAGGTAACATTAGTTACAACATCCACAGGAATTGGATTGTTTAAAGTGATATCTATTTTAGATATTTTATCAACACTATATTCAGCAATATATAAATCATTGCCGTTTATGAGCAAGTATGCTGGTCCAGATATACCAGTAACAACATCCACTGGAATTGGATTTGGTGAAAGGATGTCTATTTTGGATATTTTATTACCACCATGTTCAGCAATATATAAATCATTGCCGCTTAACACTATATAAACTGGATCATTTAGGTTTGTAACAACATCCGATAGTTGTGCTTTTACATTAAAATGGACTAATAACCAGACTAATAATAAGATAAAAAATTGTTTCATTTGATTTTATTAAATTATAATATTTGTTAACGGTATTGTGTATGAAACGTAGCGTGTAAAAAGACGCTAATTTTCGGATTAACACAGAGCCGAATTTTTATATTTTGTTTTTAATTTTTCTATTCTAAAAGCCAAATTTAAAAATTTGGCGGTTTTTGTAAATAAGCACTAACCTCTCAGAAAGCCTTTATTAGCTATTTTTTATACACGTTGTTGGCATTAGTTTTTTATTGAATAAACATTTTTACCATTCATCCATGTCTCAATAATTCTTATTTCTCGAATCTCTTTTTTATTAACCTTTCTTGGGTCTTCCTCCAAAATAACAAAGTCAGCATATTTTCCAGATTCAATAGATCCAATTTCATGTTCCGACATTACTTGCCAAGCCGCTTCACTTGTTAGTGCTCTAATTGCAGTTTCAACTGAGACAGCCTCGTTTTCCGCTATTTTATAATCTGGCTCTTTCCAAGTATTTCGGTTAACTGCAATATCAATCATTTCTAGAGGGTCGGGATCTGTCACCATAAAATCGGAGTGTAAAGTGAATCCAATATTATTTTTCTCTAAACTAGCTGCTCTGTCAAGAAGATGTACTTTTTCTGGACCAAAAACTTCATCTCGCATAAAGACACCCCAATAGTAAACATGACCGATAAGGAAACTAGCCGACACCCCATATTCTTTCATTTTTATAATTTGATCATCATGTAAAATTGACGCATGCTCTATACGAGGTCTCAATGATGGGACATCATAGCCTGCCGAATCCAATCTCGACATAACGGTAAGGATATTGTCGATGGCTTGGTCTCCGTTGCCGTGAATGGCCAGTTGCCATCCATCATCAGCACGTTCCATGGCATATGTAGTCAGTGCTTCGAGCGATGTATATTCTTTCCCATGTTCTCCCTGATGCAATCCACAACAATAAGGGTCCCGTTGTAAGCCTGTGAACCCTTGATTAGAGCCGTCTGCCACAAGTTTAATACCCACAATTCTAGCCAAGTCATCACCCTGATTTGGTTCTATCCCATATTCATTCCATTGGTCGTTGATGATGTAAGATGGATAAGCCCTAATGCGTGCTGTAAACTCTTCTTTTTTAGCAGCCGCAAAAAGAATTTCAGCATCTTCAGGACTAGAAGTGGCTGCCCCTAAAGCGAGTTCGGTGGTCGTGGTAATTCCTTTCTTGTTCCAATCATTTAGAAGTGAAGTAACAGCCACCACAGGATCGTAATTATTTAATTCAGGGTTTGCACCCCATACTTGTCCGAAAGCAACCATGTTTTTCATTACACCGTTAAGTTCATTATTATCATCCCTCACAAATTCAGCCCCTTCAGGATTTTTTATATCAGCTGAAATACCAGCAATTTCGAAAGCCTTTGAGTTTGCATAAGCAAGGTGTCCTGAGGCATTGACTATAAATACAGGGTGTTCTGTTGAGATAGCGTCCAGTTCATTAAAAGTTAATGCGCTTGGACCATCTTGAACAGATGGGTCCCAGTTACGTGCAGCAATCCATTCACCTACCTGTGCATCCTTTGTCTTCTCTTTCAAGTACGATAAAACTTCCTTTGTATTGGAAAAGCGAGACATGCCTACATTATCCATTAGATAATTAACCGATGCTCCTGCAATAACATGTGCATGTGGGTCTATAAAACCTGGAAGCATTACTTTTCCTTTTAAGTCGATTTGCTCGGTTTTGTCACCATACTTCTCAATCAAGGTTTCAAATACTCCAGTTTCAACAATTTTTACGCCCTTAACTACCACCGCCTCAACTTCAGAAAAATTCTTATCTACAGTTAGTATGGTACCCCCAAAAAACAGTTTGTATTCTTTCTCAGAGTTTGTCTTGCAGGAGTTAAATAATAGAGTTAATCCTAGTAAAATACCAAAAATGCTAATTCTATTCATGTTTGAATTGTTAATCTTATTATAGTGCTTTGACAATTAATGCCAACGGTTTTGGCTATGATTGCGTTGCGGAGAAATCCGATAGGATTTTTCCGTTAAAAACCGAAGATAATAAATAGGTTTGGATTTCCGATAGGAAATTCAACCGCAATGAATTATAGGCGGTGTTGTGAGCAGTTTTTTTTCCGTTCTGTTTATTCAGTTTGTTTATTGATTAGGGTATTGAAGGTCAGTTTTAATTAATTTATTATTCGAGTCATTAAAAAATAATCGGTAAAGAAAAACATCTTGATTATTAAAAACCCAAATATCTCTATTCATATTTTCATTTTTTAATTCCATAAATATTCCATCAATTTCACTTTCAGTTACTAAATCAGTTGATTTTGTTTTAAGATAAACGTGAAAAAAACCTTTGAGACATTTATCATTATACATTGTGTCAATCCTTTTAGAGTTCTCATTGAGTTCCGATATTTTTCCGTATTCTTTGTCAGTCAATTTTTCATAATTACAGTCAATATAATTACAACTCGTAAAAACGAATACGGTTATTAAAAATCCGAAATATTTGATTCTCACTGGGTTTTTCTTTAATTGCTCACAACGGTTTTGGCTATGATTGCGTTGCGGAGAAATCCGATAGGATTTTTCGGCACAGCAACGAATTTAGTAAATAGGTTTGGATTTCCGATAGGAAATTCAACCGCAATGAATTATAGGCGGTGTTGGCAACTGGCTTTTTTTTATCCGTTGTCTTTTGGTTCATCGAGCTTTCTTAAATTCCAATTGCTTTTTATATTTTTCCCATTTGAAAATATTTCTATCCAAATATCCTTATACTTTGGGTTTAGTTTATCATAATCAGGGATGTAAGTCAAAACGTCCTCATTTGTAACATAGAATTGAATAAAATCGCCAATTCGCCTATTATATATTATACTATAAACTTTTAATTTATCTTTTAACATACTTAAAGAATCCAGTTTTGCAAAAGGGTTTTTCATCCCAAAAACATCAACAGTAGATAAGTTTTGCCCAATAATAACATCTTGTCCATTATTATCAGTTGCTTCTATTTTTAATTTTCCGTTTTTATATTTGGTAAAGGAAAATCTCGGACGATATTTTGAAGTGTCAATATCAATAAGACAGTGAAATTCAGGTGAACTTAAATAACTGTCAAAAACCATTATTGAAGAACTATCTTTACTTTTAAAATAGAAAGACATAAATGTAACAGTATCATTTACACTTTTAGTCCAGATTTCGTAACGTCCACGATAATTAAAATTCCAAGTCCTAAATATATCAACATCATCATCATTAAGTATTTCGGTTATTTGCTCGGCATTAGTTTCAATTTGTTTTTCCGTTAATTTAGAATTTTTACAAGCAAATACTGAAACTAGAAGTAAAATTATTACAGAGTATTTTAAGGTGAATTTTATTTTTTTTTCAGCTTGTTGCCAACGGTTTTGGCTATGATTGCGTTGCGGAGAAATCCGATAGGATTTTTCGGCAAAGCAACGAATTTAGTAAAAAGGCTTGGATTTCCAATAGGAAATTCAACCGCAATGAATTATAGGCGTTGTTGTAAAACGTTTTATTCCAACGTTAATGACAAGTAAAATTGTTCAAACTTTTCTATATTCTTATTATAAGTTCCTGGTGTAGCCATAAATGTTATTACGTAGGATAATCCGTTTTGATATTTGAAATAGGATTTCCCTTTATATTTTATTCCGTTAGGAGCATCGTGATAAATAATTCGAGAATTTTCTCCGATTCCTTTTGCAGCCTCAAATGCAGTCTTAGTTGGGTCAATTTTCAAATATTCATTTAGTATTAAGTCTTGAATATTATTTATTGATTCACTTTTAAATGCTTTAATTGAAACTGAATTTTCAATTTCGGTATTTTCAATTTCGCTGTAGATTTTCGGGATTCCCCAGTCAATAAAAGCACTTTTTCTTAAAGTGTCATTCTTAATTTCACGATAAATTTTCCAGTCTATTGGAACAGAAGCTTTGAAAGAATAATCTACATTTTCATATGTCACATCTAAGTCAGATTTTGCGTTTAAATTTTCTGTATTTTGACTTATACAATTTTGAGACAAAATCAGAAATAGTAATCCGAAAAGGAGATTTTTTATATTCAATTTCTTTTTTTAATGTTTTACAACGGTTTTGTATAAAAGTCAGTAACGAATAAAGTTTGCTTATGCTGCGGATTCTATTAGCGCAAAGGCAAAAGCAAACTCAAGTTCTGACTTTTCATTTAGTTTTTAAAGTTACTGTTTTAGGTTGAATTTTCAAGCAGAAAATTCAGTAGTTATTGCTTTTATACGTTGTTGCCTACAGTTTTTATTAAACATTATTAATCAATAATAATTACATCTTTTTCAAAATAATATTTCATCACTTTATTTTTATCGTAGATTGAATCCAATTGTGGTTCATCAGTTATATATTCCATCACATATCCTCTAATTTTTTTTACTCCAGGGCTGTTAAATTTTTTGCCAAATGCAGATGATTTATTAAAATCATATCCCTCAAACCATTTTTGATTAATACTATCAACTGATAGATTATGAAAAGCTTCAATAGATATTTCATATTCATTTGATAAATCATTTTTTAAAGGAGTGTTTTCATCAGATTCAATTATAACTATTATTTTGGAGTTTTCTTTAACAAAAAAGGGAGTTTCTAAAGAAGCAATTGCTTTTACAAATTCATTAATATGAAAAGTATCTCTTGAAGTTTCTATCTTAAAGCGATAATCAATATTATTTAATTTTGAAATATTTAGATTTTCCTCATTCTTGCAAGAAAAAAAAGTAATAAGAAAAAAAATAATGGAAATGTATTTCATAGGTGAATGATTTTTTTCTCAAATTGTTGGCAACGGTTTTGGCTATGATTGCGTTGCGGACAAATCCGATAGGATTTTTCGGCTAAGCAACGAATTTAGTAAAAAGGCTTGGATTTCCGATAGGAAATTCAACCGCAATGAATTATAGGCGTTGTTAGCAAACGTTTTATCCCCATTTCTCTTCCAATTCCTTATATCTTTTGTCATAAAACATTATAAAAGCATTAAATCCATCTTGTTTAGTTTGTTCTGGAATTACGCTACAAAAGTCTTTATCGTAAAAATCATATTTTACGAGTCCAAACCATTTTTCCTTTTTTCGAGTTATGGGTCTTTTGTAACAAACATAAAACTCATATTCATCTAATTCTCCAACTATAGAAACCGATACACCATCTCCACTTTCATTTTCAATGTTTAATGAAGGTGAACAATGTATCTGATTTTCATTTGCACTGCGTTGAAGTTTGAGTAAGTCCAGCCATTGAAAATTCTCAAACTTTTCAATGAATTCTTTTTTTGTCAGGAATTGTTCATTCACGACATAGGTTTTCAAAGGATGAGATTCAGAATATTTTAATTTCAGTTTTTCCAAATGTTTGCTAACGGTTTTGGCTATGATTTCGTTGCGGAGAAATCCGATAGGATTTTTCGGCTTAGTAGCGAATTTAGTAAAAAGGCTTGGATTTCCGATAGGAAATTCAACCGCAATGAATTATAGGCGTTGTTGGCTCACGTTTTTATTTTTATTATTTTTTTTAGAAAGTCATTCAAATCAGAAGTTTCACTAAGCTCGTTTTCAGAGCCGATATTTAAGATTAAAGGCTGCTTATTTACAGTTCCGTAAACTATTATTCGGTTCAGACTTTCTGGGTTTTTATATGTAAACTTAAATCCTTTTAATTCAGAGCCGAATGAGATTAATTTAATCTGTTCTTTAGATTTAGTTTTCTTGCTGAAATTTTTAATAAATTGTTCTGGAACAGATTTTAGCATTGCTTGATTTAAATAAATCCATTGAATTGAAATTCCATCACAATTTAATAACTCATATTTTGATTTAGCTGAGCAATTTTCTGGAATATCAATTTCAATATTGGCATAATCAAGTTTTGTAATTCCTTCATCAGATTGGGAATAGATGTTATTTATAAATAAAATAATTGCAATTAATAGAAGTTTCTTCATTAGTAGGTTTTTAAATGTTTTAGGGTTTTTACTTTGGTCAGTCTTTATAATATTTATTTCTATTTTAATTTATGATGCAATTTATAAATCCGAAAAAATCAAGCAACTTTATAATATACCAAGTAATAACCAAAAGGGCAGTTATAATTCCGATTGGCTTAAGGAAAACATCTACTTTATTTGAAACTTTAGTTGTTTTCTTTTGTAGTTTATATTTTGAGTGTTCAAATTCATATCCACCATTTTCTAAAAAAAGTAAACCTTTATATGTTATCCCGTAAGTTCCAGTCTGTTTTTCCTCATTTAAGTGTTCATAAACGTAACCGTCTGATAACATCATTATAAACATTCTATATGATTCTGTATTTTCAATATTTAGTTTTGCGCTTTTTATTATTGCATCTGGTCGTCTTGGTATTGCTTCAAGATTTTCAGACATATATTTTAAAATCGAATCTAATTTTTGATGTTTATTCATATTTTTATTCAAATGTGTGCCAACGGTTTTGGCTATGATTTCGTTGCGGAGAAATCCGAAAGGATTTTTCCGTTAAATACCGAAGATAATACATAAGCTTGGATTTCCGATAGGAAATTCAACCGCAATGAATTATAGGCGTTGTTGTGTTTAGTTTTTTTTTTTAATCCAACCCAAAAGTCAGAGTTATTATTTTTTTCGATTCTTTTTCGGTTGAGATTGCACAAACTAAATATGTAAAAAAGTTTGGGTCTGTCAATTTATCCAATTCTAATTTTTCTGCGTTTATAAAATGAAAAGTCCGTTTTGATAAGTCAAATCCGTTTAGATTTGAAAGGGCTAATTCAAAATTCTTTTTAAATACAGACAAATCTTCTCCCCAATCTTCATCTTTCCAATATTCTGTAATTTCAGATTCAAGTTCGTTAAAATTTAATGTTTTAAAATCCGATGAACTAATTTTATTTAGAAGAAACGAACCATAATAATTAGTCGGTTCTATTAATTCCTTTTTCATAGATTCAATCGGTCCAAACTCTTTTTCTTTTAGAATTTCATTTTGTAATAATTCTATTAGACTGGGACTGTCTTGAACATATTCAAATATATTCACGCAAAAGAATCCGAGTCCATTTTTATCAGATTTCCAAATATTTTGTTTTAGTTCTAGGTTCATTTTCAATTAAACACAACGTCTCGGCTATGGTTAGTACGGGATTAAAATGAACTGACCTTTCGATTAAGCACTTAGCCAAAACTTTTTATTTTGTTTTATCTTTTAATTTTAAAGCCAAATCAAAAGATTTGGCGGACTTGGTTTAAAGCCCTAAACTTTGGATTAAACACTAAAACCCGTATTAAATATAGCCATTGTTGGCGTTTCGTTGTTTACTTGAATCTTAATTACAAGGTTTTTTAGGCAAATTGTTTACATCAGGCTTGTAATAACGTACTACGAAATAATAAGGTTCACTTGCATTTACAGCCATCCAATAGGTTCCATCTTTCGGGTCATCAACACTAAAAGTAATGGTAATGTTTCCATTCTCGTCAGGAGTTGTATTGTACGCATTAATAAGGTCATTTTTACCAGGCAATGTATTTCTTGTTAAGGCACTGTAACGAGTAACCGACCAAAATAACTCCACACCTTCTGGTTTATATGGAAGAGTGAATACTTCGGTTTTATCTCCAGTTAATACTTCATTGTTACAATTAGTAAAGAATGGTCCATAATAAGCGTGATGAATGGGAAGACCCAGATGACCAATAATTGCAACAGCTCTATATTCATTATCGTTACTGTTTGGTTCTTTACTATCAATTGGTCCAAACATACCAATATTGCCATTTGGCCCAAACTTTGGAACGACAGCTCCAAGGTATTTACTTACCCTCAAATAATCTTCTTCATTGAAATTAACTGACGCTTCTAAAAAGTCCTTATTTTGTAGATAAACATCATGTGTTGCAATGGTGTGTTTGATGTAGTTTTCAATTGTTAAAGGTTTACTTGTTCCAGTAAGTGTTATTTTCTCCTGAATAGCTAAAGTATTCACCATATCATCAGCCGTTTTAACCTGAATGCGAATAAACAAATGTGGGTAATCACCGGGACACTCAATTACGGTTGATCCTTCAGGAACTTCCATTTCTTTGCCTTTGCGTACAAATGTGTATTTTCCTTTTGGGTGAATTTCGTCAAAAATCGTATAATGCTCCTGATCAGTAACATGAATTGAATAATAACGTCCTTCTTCTATCTCAGGATATTCTACAGTTACCGGTCCTTCTGAAAGGTCAATAACAGCTTTTGAATAAAGGTGATCAAGTGCAGGTGTAACAACAGCATCTGTACCTTCGGTAGGTAATTTTTTAGTATGAAGCAATTTATTTGTTCCACCTGCTGCTTCAGCTGTAGTAGCCATATAACCCATGTGGTGATAAACTTTAAATGCCATTAAATCGGCATCGGATGGCTTTTCCGGTTGAACAACTACTTCTTCAGCTTTTGTCTCCTCAGTTTTTGCTTTTTTAGTTTGGTTCTCACAAGACATAAAGCCAATAACTATGGCCAGAACTGTTGTTAATTTAATGAGTTTTTTCATTACTTCTCTTTTAATTTATATTAATACTTATTACCTATTTCTAGTTTTTACAATGAACGCCAACGTGTTCGTGTATGGCTAGTTGCGTTGGCGAGAACTAAGTTAACAAAAGAAACCTAACCAATAGGAAATTCCGTAGGAATTTCCAAGTAGGCTATAACCAGCAATTGGTTATACACGTTGTTGGCATTAGTTTTCTATTTGTTGAATCATTTCTTTTGCAACTATTGCCGAAGAGGGTAGAAACATGGTCGACACAATTCTCTTGTCAATTACTACATCATGTTTATCATTCAAATCACTTTTGGATTGAAATATTCCGCCATTTGCTCTCAATTGATTTTCTAGCATTACCGGTAATAAAGTTCCTTCTTTAGCCCAGTTTTTAGTAATCTCAGTTGAATTTGGAAAGCCAGTCACTTTCTTCCCTTTAACCATATAATCACCATTATTAAGTTTGACATTTGCAAAAGCACCAGGTCCGTGTCCACAACCTCCTACTATTCCACCATTTTCATAAATATTGGCTATAATTGATAATAAGTTCTCGTTATTGGCAACATCAAATAATGGCCCATATCCACCACCAATAAAAACGGCTTTATAGTTTCTATAATTTACTTGGTCTGGCGTAAGTGAATTTTCAACATTACCATTAAAATTTTCATATTTTATCGTATAACTACTAATTCCAAGAGGATCCATTGAGAAAGGGACTTTTCCACCAGTTGGTGAAACAAAATCAACTTCATATCCATGAGAAACAAAAATATGATATGGAGGAGCTACTTCCCAGAGGTTGTTACCCGCAAAGTGTTTTTCTGGATCGCCCATGTCTTCTGTATTTGATACTATAAATAATATTCTTCCCTTTTCAGTTTTCTCATTTTTACAGGAAACAAATATTAGTAATATCAGTAATGCTAAAAGTGTTTTTTTCATTTTTTTGATTGATTGAATTTTAAATAAGATAATAAATATAGAAGAATGTTACAGTCTTTCACAATTAATGCCAACGTGTTTGTGTATGATTTCGTTGCGTAGTTTAGCGTCTAAAATAGCAAAAGAAAACGAACCAGAGGAAATTCCGAAGGAATTTCCAAACAGGCGAGTACTAGCAATGAATTATACACGATGTTAGCCACTGGATTTTCTTTCTGATTACATTCGGATTGAACAAATATAAATCCAAATTATAAAAAGGATTTGTAAAGGAATTCTAAACCACAAATAGGTAAGACCATTTCCGTCAAATGTTCCTTTTTGGTAGTTCACATTATTTATAGAAGCATAAATATTTGCAGGTAACATTAGCAGAAGAAAAATAATAAGTACCCATCCAGATATATCTTTTAATCTAGGAATTAGAAGTCCTATTGCAAGTAAGATTTCAAATACCCCTGTTAGATAAACAAAACTTTCTTTTAAAGGAATAAATTTAGGAATCATCATTGACATTCCTTCTGTAAAGACAAAATGACCAATCGCTGTAAATAGAAGCATTATTGACATTGCAATTCTTGCAGATAAGGCAAAATCATATTCTTTTTTGATAATTTTAATTACAAAAATAGAGATAGTAAAACTTAATAAAAGTACAATTAGTGGTTTCATGTTTTTCGGAATTATTGAAATGCAAAGGTCAAAAAACACCAAAGTAAAAACAATGAACCCAAGTTAAGTAATGCGTCTTCTTATTCTGCTTAATGCTTGAGGAGTTACACCAATATATGATGCAATATATTTTAATGGAATTTGTTGTAGTAATTTTGGTCTGTCAGAGAATAAGTCCAAATATCGTTCTTCTGCTGTTTTACTTAATAAAGAAAGTTCTCTCTTTGATTTTATTAGAAACATATTCTCAGCCATTTTTCGTCCGATAATATTTCCGCTGTTTGTTCTTTCATAGACTTCTTCTAAGTCTTTGTGCGAAATTTTCCATAAAATGGTTTCTGTCAGCGTTTCAATTTGGTATTCAGAAGGATTTTGTGTTAAAAGTGAATCATAGGCGGTAATAAATTCATTGTTAAAGACAAAACCAAAGGTTAAATCGAATTCATCTTTTGGAATATAAAGTCTGACTATTCCTTTAGTTATAAATGATAAATGATTTTCAATCTCTCCAATTTTCAATAAAGGAGTTTTTTTTTTGAGTTTTACTTCCTGTAATTTTGAAGAGAAAAATTGCCAATCAGAATCGCTCATTGGAGTAATTTTTTCAATAAACTTTCTAATTTCGTTCATTTACGGATTTTCTTTTCTCTTGTGGCTAACGGTTTTGGCTATGATTGCGTTGCGAAGAAATCCGATAGGATTTTTCGGCACAGCAACGAATTTAGTAAAAAGGCTTGGATTTCCGATAGGAAATTCAACCGCAATGAATTATAGGCGGTGTTGTACGCTGTTATTTTTTACAGTTTAGTTCATCAATTAATTTATCAGTCATATCAGAATTATACTTTTCTGAGATTCCAAGTGACTTTGCTTTTTTTAAGTCAGAACAAGCTAAATCTATTCTGCTTGTTTTTCGATACGCAACCGCTCTGTTTAGATACGACATTGGTTCAGTCGGTTTTAATTCAATCGCTTTGTTGAAATCAGATAAAGCTTTTTCAATTCGGTCAGAGTGGGTATAAACCAACCCTCTGTTTAAAAGAGCTGGCAAATAAGTTGAATCTATTTTTAGACAATTTGAGAAATCAGATTCCGCTTTATTTTGTTTGCCAAGTTGGTAAAATACATCGCCTCGATTTAGATAAATTTGAATCATTTCACCATATACTTTTTCCGCACTGTTAAACTCATCGATTGATTCTTTTAATTCTCCGTCCAATTTTAGCAGAATTGCATTTTGTAAAATTGGATATTTTTCTCTATCAAAATCCCCAACGATAGGCTTATCTGTGGTAATGTGATTTATGTTTCTATTATCGCTAGTTTCGGTCTTTTTTATTTCTCCACAACTTGCTAGAATAAATAAAAGTAATATTATGTAAGTACTAAATTTCATTGGTTAGTCTAATTGCGTACAACGGTATTGTGTATGAAACGTAGCGTGTAAAAAGACGCTAACTTTTCGGAATAACACATAGCCGAATTTTTATATTTTGTTTTTAACTTATCATTTTTAAAAGCCAAATTTAAAAATTTGGCGGTCTTTGCAAATATACACAAACCTCTCGGAAAGCCTGTACTAGCTATGTTTTATACACGTTGTTATGTGTAGTTATTTCAATTATTATTGACCACCAACTCTAAAATAATCCATAGAGACAAAACTACCTTTTCCTCCTCCTGAAGGTAAATCAAACCCGTTTTCTCGAATATTTAACCCAGTCTCATAATTAACTACCGTCATCCCGTTTGTATATAAGATTGTTCCGTTAGGGTTAGTGATAGAAATGCTCTCACCTTCTTTGCACGAGATTTTTACTCCTTTATATTCCATTTCCATTCTAACAATTGTTAACTTATCGGGTGGATCTGTTCTAATTACTAAAGCTATATCTCCAAGCTTTTTACGGATAGTTATTGTTCTACCTACAACTTCTACATCCCAATTATCAGACTTTGACTTCCATTCGTTATTTTCAATGCGTAATAATTCGTTTCCTTCTCTATCTCTCATAAGTGCATTTATAGAAAAAGGAGCTTTTTCAGATTCAGGAGGACTTACTGATAGTATTGATTCTCCATGAACGCTAATAAGCGTTTTTACATTTTTACAACTATATGTTCCAACTATTATCTCTGGTGTTTCAGTGCCAATATCAAATGGTCCAAAAGAAAACCCTGTCTGTTTACATTTCGGAGTTAGTGCAAGAGTTTTAATAGTATCTTTTGACAATAGTCCTCTGGTGACCAAGTCATGACAGCCACCACATAATAAAACTATATGATTTGGATTATGCACTTTAGCTTCTTTAAACTCAGGGTCTACATGTTCATATTGGTAAACTGCACTTCCACATTTAATACAACCAAAACCACATTTTTGTCTTATTTCTCTTTTAATAGGAGCATCAATTGTACGTTTTAATCCATGTTTATTTACATTCTGTTTTTCCATTATTAAATTTGCTGTTTCCTAAATTAAACTAACCAGTTGATTTGTTTTTTAATTACACATAACGGTTTTGGCTATGATTTCGTTGTGGAAAATGTCGGAGACTTTTCCGCTTATGAAATCAGCCTAAATTTATGTTTTTATTTTTGTTTTAAGTTCAAATGTAACAATGAATTATAGCCAGTGTTGTGCTTTCGTTATTTTCATTCGCTTGAAAATATAATTCGCCCCTCAATCAGGTTTCTAGCTCCTCTGTAATACAGTACTGAAGCTATCATCATAAACACATGACTGATGTCTATATGATTAAACCATTTACCAAACCCAATTTTGAAAACAAAAAAGAATGCACCAATAGTACTGACCAGCACACCTTGTAATATTTGCTTGCTCCCCGTGTTTTTTTCTTTAAAGTAGACAAAGCTAGTAAATCCTGTTACTACAATGGCTATTCCATATGCAGCATGGATAAGAACAAATTGGAAGTTCAATGTGACCAATACAACAATTAAAAAAGCAAATAATTCTATAATGTTCAATTTTGAAAAGAAGGTGCCAATTTTTGGATCAATCAACTTTCGAGAATATTGTATCAAGGCACGTTCAAGTAAAGCTACAGATAACATGCTTGTAATCCATCCAGGTAGCTTCATGTAAAATGGCACAAAATGTATGAGAGCATGACCTAATACCCCACCAAAAAAAGTTGCCAAACTCATTGAAAGAAAATAATACTTAAATAATCCCTGGACTTGACTTCGCTGAGGTAATGCATTTAATTTTAGATATGCCACTAAGCAGATGATAGAAACGAAAATATCAGTTAATGCTGTAACTGGCTCGTGTAACACAAGTCCAAATAACTCAATTGATGTTTGTGGCTCTAACAACTTCTTTCTTTTGGTTTAATCGGTTTTTAATGAAGCACAACGGTCTTGTGTATGAAAGGTAGCGTGTAAAAAGAGGCTAACTTTTAGGATTAACACAGATCCGAATTTTTATATTTTGTTTTTACTTTTCTGTTTTAAAAGCCAAATTAAAAATTTGGTGGTCTTTATAAACAAGCACAATCTTTCCGATTAAGCACTTATTAGCTATGTTTTATACACGTTGTTGTGCTTTCGTTTTTCAATTTGTTTAAACTCTAATCTGCAATTTCATTGTCAATATTGATTATCAAGTTATCCACAATTTCAATATATCTATTTTGCAATGCTATAAAATTTTGACAATTATTCACGGTGAAATTCAAAACCTGCTTGTATTCTTGATTAAGAATGAACTGGTCATATTCTTTTGGTTTTAAAGATTGAAACACTTCAAATGTTTCAAATTCCTTTATGAACATTGGTTTTATATAGTTATTATAATGCTCAACAAAATAGGTGCTTTCGAAGACCTGGAAAGCTTCAAATTCATTTCCATAAAGCTTAGATATTTGGGTTCTCAAAGAATCATTAGAAATTAATTTCATGCCGTTCTGGCTCAGATTATCAAAAGTTGTTTGCACAGGAGCAAAAGCTATATAAGGATATAACCTTGAAAAATGGAAACCTAAAGAATCATTGTATGGTAATTTGTTTTCCATATGATAAATGATAATTTTATTAGAAGTGATGCAATCTTCCAGCGCAGTAATATGCCCTCTTATTTCTATTCTATTTTGTTCTAAATCTGAACGCAGTTCTTTGAGAGTGTTTATTTCAATTTTGTTTATTTTCCTAATTTCATTACTATTATTAACGCTTAAAGCAATTAATATTCCAATAACAACTAATGCTATCTCTCCAATAGCATAAATCAAATATTTACTGAACTTGTTTTCAGTTAACATTTTTTGTCTAATTTTTCTAAAGAATTTTATCATTGGTTTATTGGTTGGTCATAATGAAGCACAACGGTTTTGTATAACGCCTTTTCGTTGCGTTGGATTGAATACGAATTTAGCAAATAGAAACCGAACCTTCTGAAAATTCGGGAGAATTTTCAGAATAGGAGAGAAGTAGCAATGAACGTTATACATTGTTAACTATTGCTGCGACATAATCGAGTAAGCACGTAAAGAATTGACATACAGTTAGGACATAAGTAGCTAACTCCAATTTTTCTACTTTAAAATACTTGTTCTTAGAAACCTGTTTTTTAAAATTCTTTTTCCGAGAGAGTGAGCAAACCGAAAACAAGCTAATTTTATTTTATCCATTAAGCGACTTTTTATTCCGCAAAAATTGGACGAACGGAGACGATTTCGGTTGCGATGAATGTTCCTTAAAAAACTGTTTTTAGTTATTATTTAAAAAATCAGATCCTAGAGGACTAAGAAAATTTAAGAATTTGAAACTGGTTGTTTTAGATAAGACTGTTTTACGTTGGAGCAGTTGTTGTTAACGTGTTGTGTATGATTTGTTACGGGAAATTGGTTACAATTTCCAGATGAAGGACTAAGTTAATTAATTCCGAGGAATTTCCGACAGGGAAATTCAGAAGTAATTAATTATACACGTTGTTGGCAACTGGCTTTTATTTTTTCAACTCTTTTAAATATAGATTTTCTATTATTTTAATATGGTGTAAATCGTGTCCGAGAATATGATATCCCAAGGCTCTTGCGCTTGCTTGATTCCCGTTTGCAATTCCCATATATTTTAAAGATTTTTCAGAAAGGCCATTAAATAAAGTAATAGTTGACAATCTTAAAGCTTCATATTCTTCCATTATATTCTCAATCGTTCTCTCTGATGTGTCAGAATTAAGATTATAATCTTCTTGTTCAAACCCTGGAAGATTAGTTTTGTCATTTCTAGCAAAAGAAAGAGCTCTATATCCATATATCCTTTCATCATCAATGATATGAACTAAAACTTCTTTTATTGACCATTTATTCTTTTCGTATCTATAATCTAATTCTTCATTCGATAAGCTACTAATCAATGTCTTTGTTTTTTCTAAACTTGATTTCAACTGTTCAATAAGGCTTCCGTCTTTTTTTACTAATTGCATATACATCTCTGCATAAATAGGATACTCATTTTGTGATGGAAATTCAATATGCTTAATCATTCAGTTTTTCTTTTTTTTTCGCTTGTTGCCAACGGTTTTGGCTATGATTGCGTTGCGGAGAAATCCGATAGGATTTTTCGGCTAAGCAACGAAATTAGTAAAAAGGCTTGGATTTCCGATAGGAAATTCAACCGCAATGAATTATAGGCGTTGTTGCCATTTCGTTGTTTTATTTTTTTTACAAACACAATCAATGTTTTTATTTTCTTAAATCTAAAATTCCAATTATTAATAAAGGAATACTAAATGGAAACATAAATAATAAAAGTTTTTTGTCAGGAATAAAGAGATATAATAAAATTGTAGATATCATAAAAATTGTAATTTCTACATAGATTATTTTAAAATCATATTTTTTAAATAAAACACCTATTAACACAGGAATAATTGCTCCTAAAAGTATTCCAGAAACCATAAGTACACAGATGTATAATCCAGTGTATATTCCATTATTATAACTTACAATAGCAAACAAAGGGATAAGCCAAAGGAACCAAGAATAATTTTTCAAATTAGACTAAATTTTATTCAGTTTAGATTCGCTTTCTTTTGTAATCATATTTTATTAATTCCGTAAACAAACTAAAAAATCAGATGTTTTATACCCGAGTTTTTCGTTCAGAGTTCGTTTCACAATGAATGGCAACGGTTTTGTATATGAAACGTAGTGCAGAAAATAAGCGACTACTTTTCGGATAAATACAAGCCGAATTTTTAAATTTTATTAATTATTTTATTTTTGGTAATTCGTCAAATTTATAAATTTGGCGACTTCCCCAAAATGCACGAACCATTAGTGTTTGCAATGTCTCGCACTATGTTTTATATACGTTGTTATGCACTGCCATTTATCAGCTCATTATTTTCACAACTCTTTTATTCTGTTCCGAAATTAGATGTGCATTTTCTTCATTCACAAAGAATTTCGAATTTGTCCAATTATTCAAATCCTTATTTAAATCCGCTAAATAATACTGCCCTGAAATTTCAAAATCTATCATTGCTAATTGAAATTTGTAGATATTATTCAAATCGGTTATTGTTTTATTTAAAAATTCAGTTAGTTCGTTCGGACATTTAGGATTTTTATCCCAAGTTTTATATTCTTCTCCGAACAGTTTTTCAATTGTCTCTGTGTAAAAGTAAATATCAAACCAATTGAATCCAGTTTCAATAGGTTCATCTTCGTGTATGTTATATGTCTTGAAAGGAATTGATACATTTTCAAGATTCAAAATCCACTCGTGTTCAAAATATTCGATTTCTATATTTTTTAACTCAAAATTTCTGTCAAACGGTCCATCTACATTTTCAAGAGATTTTATATATTCCGTGTAACTTTTTATTGGCTCCATATTCGAACTGGGACAAACTTGAATACTTAATTCATAAAATCCGCCTACACGTAATTCTTTGTTCAAATAGATGTCTTTGATTTCAGTCACGATGTTTTTTTTGGTTGTGCATAACGGTTTTGGCTATGATTGCGTTGCGGAGAAATCCGATAGGATTTTTCGGCAAGACAACGAATTTAGTAAAAAGGCTTGGATTTCCGATAGGAAATTCAACCGCAATGAATTATAGGCGTTGTTGCCAACTGTTATTATTCCGTTTTTATTAATTCAAATTTATTTTCCGATTCCAATTCCGTAATGAAATCAGATATAATTTTATCCCATTCCACAATCGTTAAATTATTGTTTACTCCAAAATTTATGTTTTTCTTTGGATGATTTTCGTAAATAGAATCCGATTCTAACTCCCAATTTCTTTCTTTCCATTTTTCCATTTCTTCTTTTGTTCTATTTGATGCTAGATTTTTTTTTGAATCAAATTCTTCAATGTCAAATAAATCAAACTCTTTGGAAAATTCCGATACAGTTGTTTTTATTTTGAACTTACGATGACAAGAGTGTGCTCTTGAAATATAACCTGTAGAAACTGTTTTCGGATTTGTTTTTTGAGAATCATATTTAAAACGCAAAACAGATTCATTTTTTAGTTTTTCGTTATTGTTTTTATAAAAATTAAAGAACACTGAATCTTTTATTAAAATGGGATAATATTTTTTTAATGAAGATTTATAATTATCTAAATATTCAAATTTTTGAACAAACGTTTTGCTTTTATCCGACCAAAATAAGTAGGCGATTCCGCTTGTGCCATATCCGACACAGTTAATTCTTGTATAACCAACTTTATTAAAATCAGATTTTTTAAAAAGCTCTAAATTCAAAATTGAATCAATTTTTGATACAGAATACTTATTATGCTTTATAACGGAAATAGAGTCAGTTTTCACTCCAGTATTTTGACAAAAACCACTTAAAGCAAAAAGGAATGAAAATGTTAAACGGTTTTGGCTATGATTGCGTTGCGGAGAAATCCGATAGGATTTTTCCGTTAAGTAGCGAATTTAATAAAAAGGCTTGGATTTCCGATAGGAAATTCAGCCGCAATGAATTATAGGCGTTGTTGCCAGTAGTTTTTTATTTTTTTAATATCATTTTCAAATCCGCAATTAGGTAAAATCCAACAAATCCGAATATTCCAATTGCTAAAAGGTATCCACCGTCAGGAATAATCAGAAAGATGTTCAGTCCAATTAAGAATAAGCAAAACGGATAAGTAAATAACCTGATTAATATATTTTTAGACGACCATTCCTTTTCTGGTATCTTTTGATCAACATCCATATCTAAAAGTTCAAATATTTCGTCAAGTTGATTTTGTTTTTCAAATCTGTAAATCATTCTCGCAACCAAAATGAAAACCAATGCAATAACACTAATAATAGCAATTAATAACCAATTTCCAATAAAATTGAATTCAGTTAGATTTTTTGGAATCACATAATATAAAAATCCGATTATAAAAATTCCGATAATTGTTTTTCCTATTGGGTTTAGTTTATCAGTAATTTTAATCAGATGGCTATTTACATTAAACTCAAAACTAAAAATGGGATAGAAAGTTGCATTCCAAATATTCTGCTTCCAAACTTTTATTGTGTTAAAACCAATTTCTCCAGTTGGTCTCAAATCACGTGAAAAAACATTCCATAAGTGATTAAGAAAAGTGTCTTCTTTTCTCAATTCAATTAGATCTTCAACATCTTTTTTCGTGATTTCTAATGTTTCTTTCAAATTACTGGCAACGGTTTTGGCTATGATTGCGTTGCGGAGAAATCCGATAGGATTTTTCGGATAAGCAACGAATTTAGTAAAAAGGCTTGGATTTCCGATAGGAAATTCAGCCGCAATGAATTATAGGCGTTGTTACCCAATGTACTAATTCTAGGTTTTAATTATTTTCTTTGTTATAGTTCCGCTTTTATTAGATAATCTAAGAAAATATATTCCATTTTTTAAATTGGATAAATCTACTTCATTATGGTTATTATACTTGACATCTTTTTTTCTTCCTAATAAATCAAGTACTTCTACACTTCCAATAAATGAACTATTTGTTTTAATATAAATTACATCTTTCGTAGGAATGGGATATATTATTACTGAATCATTATTAAATTCATCTACACCAGCTAAATATACTGTTCCAATATTATCGACTTCAAAAATTCCGTTTTCATATGCTCCATTAAATGAAATGCTTTCATTGTGAATTAATCTCATTTCAAACGTTCCAAATAATATATCTTCAATTGAGTTTGGTCCTTCAATTAATGTAAATGCTTGGGGGTGTATATTATCAATATTGATTTCCTGCCATACACCTATAGATGGAGATACGATTATAGGATTTGTCATAATTATTTTCGAGCCATCATAATCAGTAAACCCAAGACGTAGGTGTAAATCAAATGTATTTTCATTTCTTATTTTCAAATAAATTATACCAGCCCCTCCATTCATATAATTATCTTGAAACCAAAGCAGATTTCTAATTGCCATTTCACCGTTTATTGTATTTGAACCATCACAAGTCTTTTTAAAATAATATGAATCGTCCGAGCCAGGTTGTTCTATGACTAAATTAGTTAAAGAACTGTCAGAGTTTGCCCAATCTTCTAAAGTTCCAGACTCAAAGTAGGTATAACCTCCAGATTGACAATAACCTATGGAAATAGAAAATAATAAAAAATAAATTTGTAGTCGATTCATAACTTCAATGTATAAATTAATAATGGACAATGCTTATTTCGTATATTGGGTAACTTGTTATATCTCCACTAAAGGTGTTGTTTATCCTCTTTTATTTTGGGATAAATACACCTTTTGGTGTTTTTTATCCCCTTGGCTTAATGAAAATAAAGCGGTATCCAAAGGGCTTTGTATTTCTAATAAATCCTTCTTGGCTACATGAGTGTAAATCATCGTAGTTTCTGGCTTGCTATGTCCTAATAAATCTTGCACATATCGTAATCCAACTCCATTCTCAATTAAATGTGTAGCATAACTATGTCTTAAAGTATGTGGGGTAACATGTTTTTTGATTCCAGCTCTCTGACTAGCAATCGATAAAAATTTCCTAATACTATTGGGACTATATACTCCGCCTTTGGGGTTTTCAACAAAATAAATTTTTGGCAAGTAGGTCATATAATAATTCTTGTATAAAGGTATAAAACTTTCTGCTAAAACGACCATCCTATCCTTTCTCCCTTTTGCATTTTTTATAATTAACTGTCGCCTATCAATATCAATGTCTTTTAATTTCAACTTAATGACTTCACTGATGCGTAATCCTGCCGAATATAATAATGCCAATACAGCTCTGTGCTTTAGGTTTTTAGTAGCTCGTAATAGGTCAATAACTTCTTCTTTGCTTAATACCGTGGGTAAATAACTCGATTTCCTCGGTCTTTTTAATTCCTCTACAGAAAGTTGACTATCGGGTAAAAAAGTTCCAAAATGTTTAATGGCACTTACCAATTGTCGATGAGTACTTATAGCATATCGTTTGTATTTTACCTGATTTTCAACAAATAATCGAACATCCATATTTGTTAATGTATCCAAAGGTTTTTCGCCAATAAACTCCACAAAATCAGCAACAAATGTAAAATAAGTTTTTACCGTACTTTCACTCAAACGCAAACCACGCAAATAACTTACAAAGGCTCGTATCACTTGCTTATTGGTTTCGCTTATATTTCTTGGTGTTCGTTTTTGCTTTTGTTTTTTTGAAACAGACTTGACTTGGTTTGTAATTACAGAAGAGTAATCTACATAAACTCCCTTCTCTTGTAATAAGGTGTACAATCGGTGCAAAGAGAGTTTTTTCTTAGAAACATAAAAGGTTTTATTGCTTTCACTCCACTTTACATAAGGCAAGTTTTTAACTAGTGCTTTTAATTTTTCATGATAGACAAAGCCAATAGCAAAACAATCTTGTTCTCTATGTTGTATGGTTTTTAAAACAACCTTAAAGTTTGAAGTTTCCATTTAAATTGCAACAATTAAAAATTACGTTGCTTAAATAATAGGGGAGAGACTCAAAAATACAAATTCTAAATTAGAAAATCAACTTCACTAATGAACACTTTTTATAAGGCAAAGGTTTTTCTATTGGTAGTTTCAAAATAAGATTGGGTGGATGCCAAAGGGCTATGCATTTTTTAGCTACTATTATTAAAGAGAACGTGTATTTATAAAAACCCTTAAATCTATTTCTTATCCATTTGTTAAAAAAAAATATTATGCACAGGTGTAATAATTTGCAACTTCAGACACTAAATAGATAAACCCATATATTAAACCTGAAATGAAAACGAATAAAGGAAAAACTATTAGAATTGCTCTTTTATGGGCAACAGTATTATTAATTGTGAGCTTTGTATTAAAGTCAACCCATGTAGAAGACAAAAATGTAGGGTTCTTTATTATAGTAACCGCTGCTTATGCAGCATTAAATTTAAGTGGAGCAAATAATTTATCTTGTAAAGCAGAAAGTAAGAATGCTAAGAGTTAAACGTTTTATATAATTTTAATAAGTGAGTAGCGATTTTTATACAGTATCCATTTTACCCTATTCCGGGATAATCATTAAGATTTGTAGAGCATACACAAATTCTCAAGAAGATTTTGAAGATTATTACCAAGAGGTATGTTTACAAATATGGAGAAGTAAAGACAATTTTAAAGAACAATCGGAATGGTCCACTTGGATTTATAGATTGTCTTTAAATGTGTGCTTAACCTTATTAAAGAAAAAGAAAAACAACAAGCAGCATCATAGTTCAGAGTATCTGCCTCCTGAAGCAATAGAGGATAGTCGCGTGTTTACAGATGAATCTTTAAATCAGTTATACGATGCTATTAAAAAATTATCTGAAATAGATAGAGGGGTTATTTTATTGTACCTAGAAGAAAAGACCTATCAAGAAATTGCAGACATTATAGGAACCAACCCAAATAATATTGGGGTTAGAATTAAAAGAATAAAAGAACGATTAAAAAAAATATTAGCATAAATGGAAAAATCGATAGAAACTATTTGGAAAGAGGGGTTTTTAAAAAGTGATGCTCTAGTAGCACCAAAACTAAACGATTTATACAATCAAAAATCTATAGATATTGTAGATAAATTTAGAAGAATGTATAAGATAAATATCATTGGTTTATTTTTGTTTGCTTTAATTTTATTGCCTGTTAATATCGCTGTAAAGATTCCTTATATGGGGATTCCTATGTTTTTCTTATTTATTTTTATAGCAATTTTCGGAATTAAGTTTAAAAACAAATTAGATAAAATTGATAAAAACTTAAACAGTTATCAATACCTAAAAACATTTGATGATTGGACGAAAGATATGATCCAGTTTAACACTAAAATGTCTAGATTTTTATACCCTTTTGTATTCCTTTCTTTAGTTGCAGGTTTTTGGTTTGGTAGTTTTGGTGGTGATATTCCTGGACAAGATTTAGTAGATAGTATGTTGGTAAATAATCCAGATATGTTATTGGTTTTTGGAACTCCATTATTCGTGATTTTAGGATTGCTTTTTGGAGTTGCTTTTTTCGCATATTTTGGAGGTAGAATAGGAAAATGGGATTTAAACTTAGTTTATGGACGAATCTTGCGAAGGCTAGACAGCTTATTAAAAGATATGGAAGAATTAAGAGCCACCAATTAAAAAAAGATATTGGGGTGTAATATTTTAAATCTTAAACCACTAACCAAATAAATAACAAACCATGACAATTAATAGTGCCATTACCCTTTTTGAGAGTTTAGAAAATCAAAGCCAAAAAAAATCGGAACTTAAGATTTATAAAGAGTTTATTGTAATACTAACAGCTTTAGAAAATAGAGAGATGACAGGAGTGGAGATTCAATCTATAGTAACGTTTCTTAGTCAGCAGGGCTTAACATTTCTTCCTGAAAATAAAAGAAGATTCTTTAGACGAAAACTTAGACATTTTAAAGAGTATTTAAAAAAAGAGTTTTCTTTAACAACCAAAGGGTATTATGCGACCTTAGGGACAGGATTGGGAATGACTTTTGGACTCGCAATTGGTACTTCCATTTTTGGTCCAAATTCTGGAATTAGTATCGGGATGCTATTTGGGATGTTCTTCGGGTTGATTGTTGGGCGCTATATGGATTCTGAAGCCGAGAAAGAGAATCGGGTATTAATGGCTAAGTCTAAGTAAAACACAGATTAAAATCTAAAAAAAACTACGATTCTGATAAAACTCTTTAGGAATTTTACACCCTAAATTTAGCACTATGCAAGCCATAATAATAGCCATAAGTTTATACTTGTTTTCATCAATTAATAGTAATGAAACACAAAAAAAGAATGCAATATCTATAGGAGAAAATAATATCCTGCAACTTACCGAAGTAAATGATCTGTACTAGTCTTGAATTATAAGGAGATCTTGACTCTTGAGCTCTTTGATTATTAAATTTACATAATCTTTAATAGTACTCTCTGTTTTATATGGGTTTGTAATGTCTATAGAAGCCCTCCATAACAATTCACGGTCTTTACCAATACAGATGCAATACAATGCTGTTTCTGTATGGTATATTTTAATCTCCTCATAATATTCATCACTGTGATAAATATCTTGATTTTGATAATAATCTTCTTTAAAATTCTTGAAATCGTCATTTAAAAGTCTGTACGTCTTAATAAAAGTAACCTTCTCTTCCGTATTAATTACTTTAGAAATAAGAATAGCATCAAAATCGGATTCGATAAGCTTATTTTCAATAACATTAAGTTCCTCTTCTGTTTTTTTAGAGGAAGTAAAGGATTGTTCAAAAAAGTCAATGCTCTTTACAGCATTTACACCATTACTTTCTAATTTTGAGGTTAAATTACTCTCAAATAAACTTCTGGCTTCTTCATTCTTAGTAATGCCTATCACTAATACCTTAATAGCTTTAAAGTCTATTGTATTAGGGTCTTTCCACTGTTCAAGTAATTTAGTGGAAGAACAAGAAGTGAACAGTAGAGTCACCATTAATAGGTAGATTATCTTTTTCATATAATTAAAAGAGGCAAGAAGTGTTATTTCACTTCTTGCCCTTAATTTAAGTTAAGTGATTTCAATTGTTTTTTTTGGTAGTTCTATTTCTACGTCCATTTTAATTAATTTAAGCGTTAGAATACCGTTTTTGTAGGTTGCTTTTACCTCTTCTTCTCGATTAATAGTTTTAGGTAGGTGCATTCTTCTATTAAAAGAAGTGAAACTGAATTCTCTACGAGTATATCCTTCTTCGGTTTCATTCTCATTTTTTCTTTTTTCTGCACTTACTACTAGATAATCTTCTACTAAGGTTACTTCGATCTCTTTTTTTGTAAATCCTGGAACGGATAGTTCAATTTCGAAGGTTTCTTTAGTTTCTTTAATGTTCATGGCAGGAAGTTTTCTGTCTCTGGTAAAAAAGTCATCAGCAAAAATATCATTGCTGCCTAACCAGTTTGGAAATTCTTCAGTAATCCATGGAAATCCTGGTTTGTTAAATTTAATTAATGTCATAACATTTAAATTTTAAGGTGAATATTCAGTTTCCTATTTTTTAAAATAGGCTATTTTATATATAATAACGTTCCATTTAGTTCTGAGAATTACAAAAACAACCGTCAAATAAGTTTATAATTTTATTTTAAAAAAAACAATGATAATTATCAGTTTTATGAAATATATTATATTGTAATAACCTGTATTTCATCGAGTTTTGGGATGCTTAGGCGCCAACCATATTCTTTGTTAATTTTAATTTCTTTAGCTCCTTCTAATAAGCCTCATTCTCGAGTGCCTTCTGCTGGATAGCCTACCAATAATATGGCGCTTGTATATTCGTCTATTAATTGCTGAAGATAGTTGAGTACCCTTCCTTCAGTAATCATTCCTCTTCCTCCAATAACAATTTTTGGTCTAGGATCGTCTATAGTTTCCCAGGTATCTCTATAGGAAATGATTCTATGTATATGTTTTTTTTAACCTTTTTTCAAAATTATTAGATACTTTTGATACTATATTATAATTAAATGATGAAAATAGTATCAAAGTCTAGCTTACTATATATAGAAAAGGTATTGCGTTATTTTACCGCTTTTTACATGATACGGTATGGTGTAATTAAATTTTATAATTTTGGTAAACCTCTGCAGTTTGATTTATATACGTATTATTTAGATACGACTATAAGAGAATTGTCTAGCACTGAATTACTATGGGTATTCTACAGTTATGCGCCTTTATACACCATAGTTATTGGTATTCTAGAGTGTATTGGTGGAGTATTACTTTTTAGTCCTAAATACAAGCTTCATGGTGCTTTGTTATCATTACCCATTTTGGCTAATGTTTTTTTATTGAATTATTTTTATGATATTCCAGACACTGCTAAAATTAATGTAACTATTTATTTACTGGTAGTTATTATGGTTTGTCTTACAGAAAGAAAGCGTATTAGGACTACTTTGAAAGCACTCAACCTACCGACGGTTAAATTTTCGTTTATAGATGAATTTAAGGTTGTTATAGGTATGGTCCTTTTTTATATTCTGCTTAATATTATTTTTAAAATTTTTATTCTTGAAATTGAAGTATCTTCTGTTTTATTAGATAAGTTTTTTAGTTTTTTTAATTCCATAAATGTCTAGGTTAAACATCAGATAATAATTGGAATTCTTTTAAGATTCTTGCTCTTCTGTTTTCTGAAATGCCTAGGTGATTTAAATAAAAAACATCATTAATAAGTTGTCTGCATAAAACGATATCTCTGCTTAATAAAAATTGCTTTTCTCGTTTTTTTAATAGTGTAGATACTGTTATAGGATATAAACCCAAGCGATCAATTCTATCTTTAAGCCCGTTTCCTGTTGGATAGTTCCAGCTTAACATATACAAACCCATGCATTCTCCATATGCTAAGGCTTCTTTTGTAAAACTTGTATTGGTAATGACCCAGCCTTCATTTGGACTACTGGATTTTTCATAATTTTCTTTATAATAGGCAAGAATATCTTGATATCGCGAATTAATATATAAAGGGACTTTTACATTGCATTTAATTTTTTGATCACTATGAAACTTGCATTCTCCAATAATATATTCTCCATTTTTTTTTGCGATGATATCCACTTCATGAGAGACACATTTTCCTTTAATTATTTGTCCTACTTCAACTTGATACCCAGAATAATGTAAAACGGCTCCAATAAACTGTTCAAAAGGAAAACCTGTTGGGCCTAATTCATATATTGCTTTTTTAAGCTTGTATTTTGATGCATAAACAGATTTCTTTTTTTTTAATATAGAAAAGGCACGATTATAAATTTCATTAGTGGAGATACCTTGATATAATTCATCCCGTACTGTATTTACAATATGTTTAATGGTAATGTCGTCTGCGCCACTTTTTCGTAATGAACTCTTAAGTTTACTTAATGAAAACCTAACCTTCGACCCTGAAGCTTTTATAATCTCGAATGGTTTTTCTTTAGGTTTAATAGTCATAATGAAATTCTATATCTTATTTTTAAAATAATCTTTTAGCAAAGCTTTGGTTTGATTAAGTGTCATACTATCTGCTTTTTTTACAGCTGTTATTTTTTTTGCAATAGGTTTATATTCTTGTTGAAGTTTTTTATTTAATTTTTCTCCTGCTTCCGCTGGACCAAAAATCACAATAGTATCTGCATCTTTTAAATTTTCAATAATTTTATTAAAATAATTATTAAAATCATGCTTTTCCCTTTCTAAATACTTGCTGTCTTGAACTACATCCTGAGGCCCGCCTTTAAGCCTACTTCCAGATCCGCCTACAACATGATAAGTTTTTATTTCAGAATAAATCATTATTAATTTTTCTGAATGATTATGTAAAGTAAAAACATACGCTTTTACTTTATCCATCCATATTCCAACTTTTTTCATCTAACTATTTTTTTATAAATCATGCATTGTTAACACTGGGACCTTAGATTTATAGCCTAATTCCTGAACCAAATGACTTGTGAAAATGGAATCTAAAAAACCGTGTTTTTTATTTACGAAAGCAATCATATCACTATTTCTACTTTGCACAAAACAATCTAATGCAACTTCTAATTCCACTTTATAAATAACATGAAAACTATATTTCAAACCTTCAAAATATTCCTCGAGTAATTCCTTGTTGATAATTTGAGTTTTATTTAAGTTTTTTTCTAATTCACCCTCAATATGAAGAATACTTATTGCAGCATTAGTTATGCTAGTTATATCAATAAGTTGTTTTAATTCTCTTCTTTTATAATGGGTATTATAACTAGTGGGGAATACAATCTCCTTAGGTTTGGTGAATTTAACTTCAGAAGGAATAGCCATTACAGGACAATACCTTACGTTTTCCATAACCATAACTGTATTGCTGCCAAGGATTTCATCTATTGCATTAGTAGCGCCTTGGGTTCCCATGATAATTAAATCTATTTTTTCTTTTTCTATTGTTTCTTGGATACTATTAAGAAGCGAATTAAACTTGGAGACTTTATAAAAAAGATGTCTAGAAATATTGTTTTTTTGAATTTCCTTAAGGATTATGGATAACTCTTTTTCAGAATTTTCTTTACCACTTTTATAAGCGATTTCTCCAATCTCTGGAACTAAAATATTATCCGTAGCAAAACCTAATGTATAAAAAGCATTGAGTATATAAAATTCACATTCTTCATTTTTATATAATTCAATTGCATATTCAATTGCATTTGTTGCATTTTTCGAAAAATCGGTTGGTAATAGGATTTTTTTCATCGGTTCCGATTTAAAATGACCTAATTCAAAATTAGTGAATAGATGTGGTAATTAAGATGATAATTATCACAAATTACCAGAATAATTATTTCTATTACTGACTTTTGTCATACAATTATTACTTGAGGGTTAATATTTTAGCTTCATCATTTTTTAGAAATTATAATTCTTTTGAATAGGAAAATAAATTGTAATTTTCAAGAAATAAAATAGCAAAACTTAAATGGAATTAAGTAAATATATAGATCATACCTTATTAAAAGCGACAGCACAACCCAAGGACATTAAAAAATTATGTAGCGAAGCAATCGACTATAATTTTTATGCAGTTTGTGTAAATGGCTGCTATGTTTCTTTAGCAAAAAATGAATTAAAAAACACCTCTGTAAAAGTTGCAGCAGTAATTGGCTTTCCATTAGGAGCCATGGCTACAGCAGCAAAAGTATTGGAAACCCAAAAGTGTATTGAAGAAGGCGCTGATGAGATTGATATGGTTATTAATATTGGAAAGCTTCAATCTGGAGATTTTCAATATGTTGAAAATGAAATTGCTGCAATTAAAATCGCAACTGGAAAAATGCAATTAAAAGTAATTATTGAAACCTGTTACCTTTCCGAAGAGGAAAAGAAAACTGCTTGTAATTTGGCAATGAATGTAGGTGCAGATTTTGTAAAAACATCTACTGGTTTTGGGACAGGAGGCGCAACTTTAGAGGATGTTAAATTAATGAAAAGCGTGGTAGGGGAACGAATGAAAATAAAAGCATCTGGAGGAATTAAAGACACTAAAAAAGCGCTTGAATATGTTGCTTTAGGTATTAGTAGGATTGGAACTTCTTCGGGGATTGCAATCGTAACTTCAAAATAATTTTATGAGTATACATTTAGAAGCAAAAAAAGGAGATGTCGCAGAAACGGTATTGTTGCCTGGAGACCCATTAAGAGCAAAATGGATTGCAGAAACATTTTTTGAAAATCCAGTTTGTTATAATGAAGTAAGAGGAATGTTGGGTTACACAGGAACATACAAAGGCAAAAGAGTATCGGTACAAGGAACGGGTATGGGGATTCCATCCACTTTAATTTATTGTAATGAATTAATTAAAGAGTATGGAGTAAAAAACTTAATACGAGTAGGCTCAGCGGGTTCTTACCAGAAAGATGTGAAATTATATGATATTGTGATCGCTATGTCTGCTTCTACAAATTCGGGAATTAATAATTCGAGATTTATAAATTCAAATTATTCTCCTACCGCAGACTTTGAATTATTTTTAAAAGCTGTGGATTATGCTCGAGAAAATAATATTCCTATAAAAGCGGGAAATGTATTGTCTTCGGATGAATTTTACGAAGATGATTATAATTCGTATAAAAAATGGGCAGATTTTGGCGTGTTATGTGTAGAAATGGAAGCAGCCGGTATATACACGGTGGCTGCAAAATATAATGTAAAAGCATTGACGATATTAACCATTTCAGATTCCTTAATTACAAAAGAAAAAACAAGTGCTAAAGAAAGAGAAAGTACTTTTTCTACGATGATCGAAATTGCATTAAGTACCCTTTAGATAATCTCCATTTGCGCTTTATAGAAAATTAGATGATAGTTGATTACATAGTTTTAAATGGTATTAGAACAATTGAAAACTAAAGTTTTTATCAGCACATATTCCCTCCCTAATTATTTTACTGTTGATTGTATAATTTAAAATAAAGGGAATACTTTTGTAGCGCAATAAAAAAAATATTATACGTTAATTTATGAGTATAGAGATATCAAAGAAAAGGCATATTGCAAAGGCAATAACTTGGAGGATAATAGCATCAACGACGACATTTTTATTAGCCATGTTTTTTTTTGGAGATGACCCTAATGCTACAGAAAAAGCAACTGCGGTAGCTGTGGCTGAAACTTTTCTAAAAATGGGACTTTATTACTTACATGAAAGAGCTTGGTTTAAAGTAGATTTTGGGTTGTTGGCAAGGAAATTTAAAAAAAAATAGGCTTATGAAAGAAAATATCATTCCACATCATTTTAATGTAAGTCAAGTAGAAAGGAGTGTGTTAAATAAACACCAGCCTTTTTTATTATGGTTTACAGGGCTATCAGGTTCTGGTAAATCAACGATTGCGAATGCGGTAGAAAATGCATTGCATTTAAAAGGGATTCATACCTATACACTAGATGGAGATAATGTTAGAAAAGGATTAAATAATAATTTGGCTTTTTCACCGGCAGATAGGAAAGAAAACATTCGAAGAATCGCAGAAGTTGCAAACCTTATGGTGGATGCAGGATTAGTGGTTTTAGCTGCCTTTGTATCTCCTTATAAAGAAGATAGAAAAATGATTGAACATACTGTTAAAGATAGTAACTTTGTCGAGATTTTTGTAAATACACCAATTGAAGAATGTGAACGTCGGGACGTTAAGGGGTTGTATGCTAAAGCAAGAAAAGGATTGATTAAAGATTTTACGGGTGTGAATGCTCCTTATGAAGCTCCAGAAAACCCAGATGTAGAAATAGATACTACTCAGGTTTCCGTGGAAAGAGCCGTAGAAATTATTTTAAAAAAAATAGAACCTAAATTAAAAATAAATAAGAATGACTAAGTATTATTTAAATTATTTAGATGAATTAGAGTCGGAGGCTATTTATATTCTTAGAGAAGTATGGGCTCAATTTCAGAATCCAGTTATTTTATTTTCTGGAGGGAAAGATTCGATTTTAGTAGCTCATTTGGCTAAAAAAGCATTTTATCCATCAAAGATTCCATTTCCTTTTATGCATGTGGATACAGGACATAATTTTCCTGAAACCATTCAGTTTAGAGATGATTTGGTTAAAGATTTAGGCATACAGTTAATTGTTGGATCTGTACAAGAGGCCATAGATCAAGGACGTGTAGCAGAAGAAAAAGGTAAGAATGCTACCAGAAATGCGCTTCAAATTACCACATTGTTGGATGCAATAGAAGATAATAAAGTGGATTGCGCAATTGGTGGAGGAAGAAGAGATGAGGAGAAAGCAAGAGCTAAAGAACGGTTTTTCTCTCATCGAGATGATTTTGGACAATGGGACCCAAAAAATCAGCGTCCAGAGTTATGGAACATTTTAAATGGAAAACATTTTGAAGGAGAACATTTTAGAGCTTTTCCAATAAGTAATTGGACCGAAATGGATGTTTGGAATTATATTCAAAGAGAAGAGATTAAAATCCCATCTCTTTATTTTGCACATCAAAGAGATGTTGTGTTTAGAAATGATTCTTGGATTCCAGTTTCTGAACATTTAAAATTAGAAGAAGGAGAGGAAGTTCAAAATAAAAAAATCCGCTTTAGAACACTAGGTGATATTACAATAACTGGGGGTATAGAATCTGATGCTGATACCTTAGAGAAAATTTCGAATGAAGTATCCACAATGCGTAAAACCGAACGTGGAGATCGATCAGATGATAAAAGATCTGAAAGTGCAATGGAGGATAGAAAAAGACAAGGTTATTTTTAACAATTAAGAGAAATAAAAAAATGCAATTAGATACCAATCAATTATTACGTTTTACTACTGCTGGTAGTGTAGATGATGGAAAAAGTACTTTAATAGGAAGACTTTTATACGATTCAAAATCTATTTTTGAAGACCAATTGGAAGCCATTGAAAAAACAAGTAAGAAAAAAGGTCATGAGGGTATAGACATGGCACTTTTTACAGATGGGCTAAGAGATGAGAGAGAACAAGGGATTACTATAGATGTAGCTTATAGATACTTTACAACACCCAAGCGTAAATTTATAATTGCGGATACTCCAGGACATATTCAATATACCCGAAATATGGTTACTGGTGCTTCTACCGCTAATGTCGCTATTATTCTAATCGATGCTAGACATGGAGTTATTGAACAGACCAAGCGACATGCCTTTATCGCTTCCTTATTGCATATACCACATATAATTGTATGTGTGAATAAAATGGATTTGGTAGATTTTTCTGAAACCGTTTATAATAATATCATTACTCAGTTTGAAGAGATTTCATCGAAATTATTGGTAAAAGATATCCGTTATAAGCCTATTAGTGCTTTATTAGGGGACAATGTGGTAAATCGTAGCGAAAATATGGATTGGTATCAGGGAGCACCATTATTGAACACCCTAGAGAATATGCATATTAGTAGTGATATTAATAAAATAGATGCTCGTTTTCCTGTTCAAACCGTATTAAGACCGCAACGGGAAGGGTATATTGACTATAGAGGATATGCGGGTAGGGTTTCTAGTGGAATTTATAGACCTGGAGATGAAATAACAGTGTTGCCATCTGGATTTACATCAAAAATAAAAACGATAGATACTTTAGACGGAGAATTGGAAGAAGCCTATGCTCCTATGTCAGTCTCTATTACACTTGAAGACGATATAGATATTAGTCGAGGGGATATGATTGTAAAAGCAAATAATAAACCAGAAGCTAAGCAAGAGTTTGATGCCATGCTATGTTGGTTAAATAATTCTCCTTCAAGACCACGAACAAAATATTCTATTTTACATACTTCAAATGATCAAAAAGCGATGATTAAAAATGTAATGTATAAAGTGGATATCAATACCTATAATAGAATTGAGGATGATAAGGAATTGAAAATGAATGATATTTCTAGAGTTACTATTAGAACTACTCGTCCCTTAATGATTGATGAATACAGGGATAACCGTATTACAGGAAGTTTTACCTTAATAGACGATACCACCCATGAAACCGTAGCTGCGGGGATGATATTATAAATACACTTAATTGTTCTTTAAAAGAATTAATAAAAATAATGCTCCATAAAAATACCAAATTAGCTATTGAAGCTGCATTAGAGGCAGGAAAAAAGATTTTAGAAATTTATCATTCAGGTGATTTTAATGTTGAGTTAAAGGGAGACAATTCTCCTTTAACCAAAGCCGATATTGCAGCACATCATATTATAAAAGACATTTTAGTGTCTACAAATATTCCATTGTTATCTGAAGAAGGCAAGTCTATAGCTTATAAAGATCGAAAATATTGGAACCAATTATGGATTGTAGATCCTATAGATGGCACCAAAGAATTTATAAAACGAAATGGTGAGTTTACGGTTAATATTGCGCTAATTGAAAATCAAGTGCCTATAGCTGGTGTTATTTTTGCGCCCGTATTAGGAGATTTATATTTCTCTGAAACAGGTGTTGGTTCTTTTAAAATAAATATCGATCTTGAGAATTTTGATCTTGCTAAAGACCTTTTAAAAGCAGATAAATTGCCATTAGAACGTAAAGATTCTACCTTTACTATAGTAGCAAGCCGTTCACATATGTCACCAGAAACAGAGGATTATGTGCAAGAGATGCGGACATTACATGGAGATGTAAACTTAATCTCTAAGGGAAGTTCTTTAAAACTATGTATGGTGGCAGAAGGTACCGCCAATTGTTATCCTCGTTTTGCACCAACCATGGAATGGGATACGGCTGCAGGACAAGCAATTTGTATGTATGCGGGCCTAGATGTTATGGATTGGGGGACAAAAAACACCATGCTATACAATCGGGAAGAATTGTTGAATAATTGGTTTTTAGTAAAATAGAACACGAAATTTATCTAGAATAATAGACAATGAATTATCTGAAGAATCTCTATTCTATTGTTTAGAGATTCTTCAGGAATTCATTAATAAGATATTTATTAAAGCTTAAAAGTTATCACAGGTAAATTAGAATGATTAACTAAGTCTTCACTAATACTTCCAGCAAAGAAATGTGCTAAGCCTCTTCTTCCGTGTGTAGGCAATGCAATAATATCTACTCCTTCTTTATTACTGTAATTGTAAATACCGTCTTCTACCGTGTAATCATTATAATAATCCACTTGGTCTAATAAACTTAAAGCATCGGCTTTATTTAAGAAATTATGTACTCGGGCATCAATTTCCTTAGTACTTCTGTAATTTTGTCCAGGAAGATTTATATATAATAATTTTACTTTAGTGTTATTAAGAGAATTAAATAGTTTCATTGCATTTTTAAATGCATTTATATTCTCTTCGGAAAAATCACAAGCAAATACTGCTTTTTCAGTAATAAAATTCTTCGATTCCTTTTTAACAACAAGAACTGGAATGTCTGAATTTCTAACCACCTTTTCGGTATTAGAACCTACAAAAACTTCGCTTAAGCCACTACTACCGTGTGAACCCATAATAATAAGATCCGCTTTATTTTCTAAAGCAACTGTATTCAGTTCGTTAAAATTTTTATAGCTATATACAGAATCGGTGATGGTTATTCCCTCTAAATAATCCTTGTCTAAGAACTCTTTAAATCTCTTTTCTGCAAGTTTTAAATAATACATTCCCTCCAGCATTTCTTTTGAATTGGAGCTTGTTAAAACAGTGTCTGGGATGCCCAACATATGAAGGGCAATAATTTCGGCATTGTGTTTCTTTGCTAAATTAGAAGCTACTTCTAAAGCATATTCAGAGCATTCTGAAAAATCAACTGGGACTAATATTTTTTTCATTTTAATTTATTTAATTGGTTTTAAAGTCAATAATTGAAATCTATATATTCCTAATGTTGAATAAGGCTTGCTTTTCTTTTACTTAATTGTTTTTCTAAATCTGAAATAGTATTTTTTGCTGCTAATTCAAAGTTTTTTTCTTTGGAAGAAGCAAAAATTTTAGGCCCAGGAATACTTAATTCTATCTCACAAATATTTCCAACACCTGCAGCATCATTTTCTAGTTTAAAAAAAACGTTTGCATTGATAATCCAATCGTATTTATTTCCTAATTTATTTAATTTTTTAGTTACTATTTCAGTCATAGAATCACTGGTTAGCATCTTTACATATTGAATGTTTATCGTCATAATTATTGGTTTTAAATTGTATTTCAAATTTAACGATTTGTATGCTAAAATAGTATGATTTATGTCAGAATTATAAATACATTAACAAAACAAAGGATTGGGTTTATTAATATTTTTGAAATCTTATTAATTCTGAATAAAGGCTTATTTTTGCAGCACAAAACAGCGTACAAAAAAAGATTATGAATCGAGCCTGTTAATTTTTTAATATGAAAAGGAATTATAAAAGGCGAACAGCAGGTTACAGATAAAAAACAATAAGTATAGAACATGAAAAAGAACAATGCCACATTACAACTTTCTAAAGAAGAAATGAGATTGTATGGCTATAAGGTTGTAGATGCCGTAGTAGAACACTTTGACACTCAAGACAAAAAGCTTCCAGTTGCCAAGGGAACTAGAAAAGAAATGGATAATTTGTTTTTGGAAGAAGCCCCAGAAAATGCGAAGGATGCCCAAGAAGTGTTAGATTTTGTATTAAAAGAAGTGGTGACAAAAAGTACTATCGTATCCCATCCCAAAGCTTTTTCTTTTGTTCCAGGCCCTAGTAATTATATAAGTGCTATGGCCGATACTTTAGCTACGGGATTTAATATTTTTTCTGGTGGGTGGGCAGCATCACCAGCTGCAGCAGCACTTGAAATTGTAACCATGAACTGGCTTTTAAAAATATATGGATTCCCAGTAAAAAAAGGAGGTGGTATTTTTACTAGTGGTGGTTCTATGGCTAATCTTACAGCTATAGTTACAGCAAGACGGACTAAATGTGGAGATGATTTTACTAAAGCAGTTATTTATCTTTCAGATCAGGCGCACTCGTCTAATATAAAAGCAATAAGAGTATTAGGGTTTAAAAAGGAGCAAATCCGAATTATTCCTACGAATTTAGAATTTAAATTTTCTCTTAATAAATTAAAAAATGCCATCGCAAAAGACCGATTAGAGGGATTAAAACCTTTCTGTCTAATTGCTACAGCAGGAACAACCAATACAGGTACGGTAGATCCACTTTCTGAAATTGCTGCAATTTGTAAAAAGGAAAATATTTGGTTTCATATTGATGGGGCCTATGGTGGTGCAGCAATTCTTTCCAAAGACGGAAAAAAAATGTTGAAGGGGATTGAAAAAGCCGATTCATTAACGGTAGATCCTCATAAATGGTTTTACCAACCTTATGAAATGGGATGTTTGTTGGTAAGGAATATGAACCATTTAAAAGGGACATTTACCGAAACTCCTGAATATTTAAAGGATGTAGAAGGAAATAAATCTGAAATAAACTTTTACGATCACGGGGTTCAATTAACTCGAAGATTTAGGGCTTTAAAATTCTATATGTCTATAAAAACATTTGGTTTGGGGGAATTTAGAAAAGCGATTACTTACAATATAAAATTAGCAGAAGAGGTAGAAGAATCATTACGAAACAGTCCTCACTGGGAAGTGATTTCTCCTGCGACATTGGCTGTGATAAATTTTAGATACAATCCTATTGGTGAAAATCTATCTGAGAAAAAATTAGATGCATTAAATCAATATATTTCCGAACAAGTAGTTGCAAGCCAAGAAGCATTGTTAGTGACCACTATTTTACACGGACAAACAGTATTAAGGATGTGTTTAATAAATCCTAGGACCACTATGGAGGATATTAATGAAACCTTTACACTTTGTAATGAAATTGCCGAAACACAAAAACCATTTTAACTTATTGTCATTCAGAACGAGCTTGCGTAGTGAAGAATCTTAATAAAATAAATTGACAACAAAAACAGACGTAATAATTATAGGCGGAGGAGCCGCAGGTTTTTTTACAGCGATAAATATTGCTGAGAACAATCCGAAATTAAAAATCATTCTATTAGAAAGAGGAAGTAATGTACTTACCAAAGTAAAGGTTTCTGGAGGAGGTAGATGCAATGTTACTCACGCTGAATTTATTCCTAAAGAACTAACACAAAATTACCCCAGAGGAGAAAAAGAATTGCTAGGTCCATTTCATACTTTTATGACGGGAGATACTATAGAATGGTTTGAAAAAAGGGGAGTGCCTTTAAAAATTGAAGAGGATGGCAGGATGTTTCCGGAGAGTAATACTTCACAAACCATTATCGATTGTTTTTTAAAGGAAACGGAAAGGTTAGGGGTTGCCATTTTAAAAAATCATTCGGTTAAAGAGATTCAAAAAGAAAATGAAGCTTGGCATATTTCTACGGAAAAAGGAGATTTTACCTCTGAAAAATTGGTAATGGCTACAGGTAGTAATACTAAAATTTGGGATTTACTTAAAAAAATAGGTCATACCATCGTTCCCCCCGTCCCTTCTTTATTTACTTTTAATATAAAGGATGAACGGATTAAAGATCTACCAGGAATAGCAACTCCAGCATCCGTTGTTGTGGTTTCAAAAAACAATAAAGTAAAGCTGGAGTCTGAAGGCCCCTTACTTATTACCCATCGGGGATTAAGTGGTCCCGCGATATTAAAATTATCGGCTTGGGGAGCAAATGAATTGCATGCTGAAAATTATCAATTTAAAATTAAAGTAAATTGGTTGTTGGATGTTAGCATTGAAGAAGCTTTTGAGAATTTAAAAAGATTGCGAGAGGATAATAAAAAACAATCTCTAAATACTTATGCACAGTTAGGAATTCCAAAAAGATTATGGCAAAGCTTGGTGCTTACTTCTGGGATTACAGCTACTCAAAAGTGGGCAGAAACTACCAACAAACAACTTCAGAAATTAGCTGATCAACTTACCCAATCTGTATTTGAAGTGAATGGGAAAAGTACTTTTAAAGAAGAATTTGTAACTGCAGGTGGAGTCGATTTAAAAGAAATAGATTTTAAGCACTACAAAAGTAAGCTTCATAAAAACCTCTACTTTGCTGGAGAGGTATTAAATATTGATGCGATTACAGGTGGTTTTAACTTTCAAAATGCTTGGACAGGCGGATATATTGTTGCAAAAAGTATCACCACATGAAAACATATATAGCACTGCTTAGAGGAATTAATGTTGGAGGTCATAAAAAGATTTTAATGGCTGATTTGAGATTGCTTTTAGAATCTTTGGGTTTTAAAGATGTACAGACATATATACAAAGTGGGAATGTGATCTTTAGATCACACTCTGAAGCTTCAGCGAAAGAGTGTAGTGAAAATATTTCCGAAGCCATCAAGAAAAAATATGGCTTTAAAGTTCCTGTTTTAGTAAAAAAAGCAACAGAATTGAACGAAATACTATTAAAATGTCCCTTTTCTGATAAAAAACAAGAAAAAAGCTACTTCATACTTTTGAAGGAATGTCCGTCCCAGGAATGCATAAAAATAACAAGTGACTTTTCGCATCCAAATGAAGAATTTCATATCGAAGAAGACTGCGTTTTTATATACTATTCAGAGGGTGCCGGAAAAGCTAAAATGGGTGTTAATTTCTTTGAGAATAAATTAAAAGTAAAAGCCACGGCTCGTAATTATAGAACCATGGTGAAATTACTATCTATGGTTTCTTAAACTGTTAAATTGATTTATCTTTGACATTATTATTCAATTCATGAACGAAATAGATTTTATTCCTAAAACATATTCAAAACAATTAAAAGAGGGAAGTGTAACCTGGCAATCGCCAAGTAATATTGCTTTGATTAAATACTGGGGGAAATATGGAGAGCAGCTGCCTAAAAACCCTTCGATTAGTTTTACATTAAATAATTGTAAAACGGTTACGGAATTAAAATATTCAAAAAAAGAAATCGCTTCAGAGACCTTTGATTTTGATGTGTATTTTGAAGGGGAAATATCGGAAGATTTTAAACCAAAAATTGAAACATTTTTTAAAAGAATTGAAAAGTATTTGCCCTTTTTAAAATACTATCAATTTGAAATTCATACTAAAAACACCTTTCCGCATAGTAGTGGTATCGCTTCATCAGCAAGTGGAATGAGTGCATTGGCACTTTGTTTGGTTGATTTGGAAAGTCTTCTTTTGGAAAATGATGTCACCCTGAGCGAAGTCGAAGGGTCTCTTTTTAATAAAAATATTCAAATAAAAAAAGCATCCTTTTTAGCAAGATTAGGATCGGGGAGTGCTTGTAGAAGTATAGAAGGAGATTTGGTTGTTTGGGGAGAACATACCAAAATTAAAGGAAGTACCAACTTATTAGGAATTAAATATCCTTATAAAGTTCATAACAATTTCAAAAACTACCAAGACACCATTTTATTAGTCGATAAAGGGGAGAAACAGGTGAGTAGTACTGTGGGTCATAATTTAATGCACGATCATCCTTTTTCGGAAGAGCGATTCAAACAGGCAAGCGATAATTTAAGTAAGTTGATTTCGGTTTTAGAAACAGGAAATCTTTCCAGTTTTATTAAAATTGTAGAAAGTGAAGCATTAACTCTTCATGCAATGATGATGTGCTCGATGCCTTATTTTATTTTAATGAAACCCAATACCTTAGAAATAATTAATAAAATCTGGAGCTATAGAGAAGAAACCAAAAGCAAGGTTTGTTTTACATTAGATGCTGGCGCCAATGTACATGTTCTCTATCCTGAAAATGAAAAAGAAACGGTTTTAGAATTTATTAAAAATGACTTAGTTGCTTTTTGTCAGAATGGGCAGTATATTTGCGACCAAATTGGATTTGGCGCTAAGCAATTGACAATGGATAATTGAAAATTGACAGTGGTAAAAGATAATATCATAAAAACCAAAAGTTTTTTGTTTTCCGTTAGAATTGTAAACTTATTTAAGTTTTTAACTAAGGAAAAAAAAGAATATGTGATGTCAAAACAACTTTTACGTTCTGGAACTGCTGTTGGTGCATTGGTAAGAGAAGCTGAACATGCAGAGAGTAAAGCTGATTTTATTCATAAATTATCTATAGCTCTAAAAGAAGCAAATGAAACAGAATATTGGTTAGATTTGTTAAATGAAACTGATTTTTTAGATACAAAAGATTATATTAGCTATCAGAAAGATATTAAAGAAATTTTAAGGCTATTAATAAGCATAATAAAGACCTCAAAACAAAATAACTGTTAATTGCTCATTGTCAATTATCAATTTTAATAAATTATGTACGGACCATTATTTTATTCAAAAATATTACTCTTTGGAGAATATGGAATTATCAAAGATTCTAGAGGATTATCCATTCCTTATAATTTTTATAATGGGGCATTGAAAATAGATGAGTTTCATACGATGAATACTCATAAATCCAATCAGAACTTAAAACGTTTTTCAGAATATCTTGAGAATTTACAAAAAAAGGTTTCCCCTTTAGTTACTTTCGATATGGAAAAATTGAAGAAGGATATTGAAGCTGGTTTGTATTTTGATTCAAGTATTCCTCAGGGCTACGGAGTTGGAAGTAGTGGTGCTTTAGTAGCTGCTATTTACGATAAGTATGCAAATGATAAAATTACAGTTTTAGAGAATCTTACTCGTGAAAAGTTACTTACCTTAAAAAGTGTTTTTTCTGAAATGGAATCTTTCTTTCACGGAAAGTCTTCAGGTTTAGATCCTTTAAATAGTTATTTAAGTTTGCCCATATTGATCAATTCCAAAGATAATATTGAACCTGCTGGAATTCCTTCACAGACACAGAATGGAAAAGGAGCTGTCTTTTTATTAGATAGTGGAATTACAGGAGAAACTGCTCCTATGGTTCAGATATTTATGGAAAACATGAAACAAGAAGGATTTCGCAATATGTTGAAAGACCAGTTTGTTAAACATACCGATGCTTGTGTATCCGATTTTTTACAAGGTAATGTAAAATCACTTTTTGGAAACGTTAAGGAACTTTCAAAAGTTGTTTTAGATAACTTTAAGCCAATGATTCCTCAAGAGTTTCACACCCTTTGGAAAAAAGGAATTGAAACCAATGCCTATTATTTGAAATTATGTGGTTCTGGAGGAGGAGGCTATATGCTTGGATTCACTGAAGATATCGCAAAAGCTCGTAAAGCTTTAAATAGCTATAAACTAGAAGTGGTTTACAGTTTTTAAAAATTGTTTTCTTTTAAGTGGAAATCATCAAACAATCATTTTATTAATTTAATAAATGTTAAGTAGAAAACAAAAATACTTTTTTCTTAAGTTTTTCAGTTTGTTTTCTATTGTTAGAGGCTATAATGTATTGGCCATAATCATTGCTCAATATATTACTTCAGTTTACATTTTAGCTCCTGAACTTCCTTTAAAAAAAGTTCTGTTTGACATAAATTTGCTAATGCTGGTACTTGCATCTGCAACTGCCATTGCTTCAGGATATATTATTAATAGTTTTTACGATAGTGAAAAGGATTTAATAAACCGCCCACGAAAAACAATGTTAGATAGGTTAGTAAGCCAACGTACGAAGTTAACTACCTATTTTATACTTAATTTTATTTCTGTTATTTGTGCTAGCTATATATCCTTTAAGGCAGTAATATTCTTCTCTCTTTATATTTTTGGGATTTGGTTTTATTCCCATAAGCTTAAAAAATATCCTTTTGTAGGTAACTTTGTTGCTGCAACACTTGCTGTAACACCATTTTTTGCGGTATTTATTTATTATCAAAACTTTGACCTGGTCATTTTTGTTCACGCCACTTTCTTGTTTATTATTATTTCTATGCGAGAATTGGTGAAAGATTTAGAGAACTTAAAAGGGGATCTTACTCAAAATTACCGTACAATTCCTGTAGTTTATGGCAATAAAGCCTCCAAAACAATGCTGAGTATTTTAAGTGTTTTAACGCTTATTCCCAGTTATTTATTGATTGTAAAATTTGATATTGGCTATATGGACTACTTCTTTTATGGTAGTATTTTGGCCTTAATTGTTTTTATAATCCTTTTATGGAAATCGAATAAAAAGATACATTATGTAGTATTGCATAATATCTTAAAGTTTATAATTGTTGCTGGTGTTTTTAGTATTATTCTTATTAAACCAGAACTATTAATCCATCGCTTTTTTTAGCTAGTAGATTGAATTTAGGGAATTTAATAATTGGTATAAGAAACCCATAGACATTCATTATCTTTGCAAAAAATTAAAATAGGCTATTTATATAGCTGGGAAATAAATATGAGCAAGCAGCAAGATAATAAACGTAAAGGAAAATCATTTGATAAAGGGAAGAAATCGAAGCCATATGGTAAGGATGCTCGTACACAAAAACCTGTAAATAAAACTCCTAATAAGCCATCAAATCCTTCCGATGGTATAAGACTTAATAAGTATATTTCAAATTCAGGGATTTGTTCTCGTAGAGAGGCTGATATGTACATTGAAGTTGGTAGTGTTTCCGTAAATGGGAAGATTATCAATGAAATGGGGTTTAAAGTTAAGCTTAGCGATGAAGTAAAGTTTGATGGAAGACGGATTAACCCAGAACCAAAATCTTATGTACTTCTTAATAAGCCTAAGGGTTTTGCAACCACTACTAGCGATAGTAAAGGCAATACAGTAATGGATTTGGTAAGAAATGCAACTTCTGCTACTATAAACCCAATAGGTAGGTTAGGGAGAAATGCTACAGGATTATTATTGTTTACTAATGATGATGATTTTATGCAGAAATTTACTCGAAAAGGAGTGTCCCGTTTGTTTCATGTAGAATTGGACAAAAATTTAAAAGCGGAAGATCTTCAAAAAATTCAAGAAGGAATTAAAGTAGATAATAAAACTATTTCTGTTGATGAGATAAGTTATGTACATAATGCTCCAAAAAAAGAAATAGGTTTAAAAATAAAGCATACTGGAAACAGTGTGATTCGCAATATATTTGAACATTTAGGCTATAATGTAGTTAAAGTAGATTGTGTGACTATTGGGCCACTTACCAAAAAGGATCTTCCTAGAGGTCGTTGGAGACATCTTACAGAACAAGAAATGAATACGTTTAGTATGTTGTAACCATAGGGTTATATTAAACTAATTTCATGTCGAAACCATTACATTTTTACGCATCTGAAAAACAATTTTTCAAAAAAGAATTATCCCTAGTAAATAGAAAACTACTGCGGTTAAGTATGCTGCGATTGGTGGTTTTTTTAACCTTATCCTTTTGTGCTTGGTTTTTCTTCGGAAATTTTAAAATTCTGGTGCCTATATTGATTTCTGGAATAGCATTGTTTTTATACTTGGTTTCTATTTATTCAGATTTAAAACTATTAAAGAAGAAAACACAGAAATTAATTGAAATCAACCAACTCGAAATTAATGTTTTAGAAGGAGATCTTTCTAGTTTAGATTTCGGAAATGAATTTATTAACCCTTCTCATGATTACAGTTATGACATTGATTTATTTGGGAAAGGGTCTTTTTTTCAATATTTAAATAGAACAAGTTTAGCAACAGGAAAAGAGCAACTGGCTTCGGTTTTAACTGAAAATTCTATTAATGCTATACAAGAAAAACAAGAAGCCATACAGGAGCTGTCTTCAAAACCTAAATGGCGACAAAATTTTTCGGCAACGGGTAGTTTAATACATGATGAGGTAACGATAAAGACCATTATAAATTGGTTACACCAGCACCAAGCATTTGTTCCAAAAATAATGAGGATTCTTCCTAATATTTTTGCTTCACTTTCGATATTAGTTTTTGGTTTAAATTACTTCGGTTTTGTGTCCAATTTTGGACTTGCAATGTGGTTTTTTCTCGGTTTGGGAATTACAGGTGCTTTTATAATGAAGATAAATAATTTATACCTTCATGCCAATAAAGCAAAAGATACCTTTAAGCAATACCACCAACTTCTTTCTTTAATTGAAAAGGAAGAATTTAATTCAGAACTCTTAAAACAAAAGCAACAGGAGATAAAAACCGATGTTAAAAAAGCTTCCGGAATATTCTTAGAGTTTTCTAAAATCCTAGATGCTTTCGATCAGCGAAATAATATGATTATTGGGATTTTTGCAAATGCCTTTGCTTTACGTGACCTGCACCATTGTTATAAAATTGAACAATGGATGCATACCCATTTAAAAAAGGTAGAAAGCTGGTTTGAAGTCATTGCATTTTTCGATGCGCAAAACTCATTGGCGAATTTTAACTTTAATCACCCTACTTTTTCTTTTCCAAAAATAGTAGGGATCAATAACAGTATAGTTGCAGAGAATATTGGGCATCCTTTGCTTTCTGAAAATAAAAGAGTTACCAGTTCTGTAACTATTAAAATCGAAGAGTTTTTTATTATTACTGGTGCTAATATGGCTGGAAAAAGTACTTTTTTAAGAACCGTTTCACTCTCTATAGTAATGGCGAATATTGGTTTGCCTGTTTGTGCAAAGTCCTTTAGTTATTCCCCTATAAAATTGATTACAAGTATGCGTACGACTGATAATTTAAGTGAAGATGAATCTTATTTCTTTTCAGAGTTAAAACGCTTAAAATACATTGTAGACGCTATAGAAAAAGACAATTACTTTATCATTTTAGATGAAATATTAAAAGGTACCAATAGCACCGATAAAGCAATTGGTTCTAAGAAGTTTGTTAAGAAATTGGTAGGTTCTCAATCTACAGGGATTATTGCCACACACGATTTAAGCCTTTGTGAAATCACTGAAGAACTCCCTCAAGTAAAAAATTATTATTTTGATGCTGAGATTATAAATGACGAATTGCATTTTGATTATACGCTTAAAACGGGTATTTGTAAAAACATGAATGCTTCTTTCTTGTTGAATAAAATGGAAATTATTTAATTAGAAGTTTTTCTACGCTTTTTTTCACTAAAATGTACCTTATAATCTAATTCCCCTTCTTCCTTAGAGGTAACTTCTAGATATATTTTTCTTCCAGCTTTATCAAAAGAAACTTTAGGCGGAGCTTTTGTTAAATCTCTCTTTTTAAAATTGGATAAGGGTATAGAAATCCATAAATCTGTAAAAGAAGTATTGGCGATATCCCCTTCTATAAAAAAGTCGAAGGCAGTAGATTGTACATTTGTTTCTGGAATAGAAATGATGTTGTTTTTTAAACTTAATGTGTTTGAGATATTAGCAAATTTGATTTCTTCAAATCGTTTTTTTCTAAAAACTATATTTCCAGCATCCATGATAGGTTTAAAGTTATTTATGTTTAATTCTTTTATACTATAGCTTAATTCTGCCTCCAATGAATCGTAAAACACTCCACTTGTATCATCAATTAATCCACTAAGACTAGCATCTAAATTAATAACTCCTGTTAATTCTGTGGGTTCCTCTAACTGTTCGTAACCAAAGTTATGAAAAGTATATAGTAAGTTTTCAAGAGCAAATTCCTCTATTTTAAAATTGGTTTTAAATGCAGTTTGATTGTTTTGACTTATATCAATTTCAGCATCTATAGACATTTTTTTATCATAGAAATAGCAATATGCATTGTCTAAATTTAAAGTATTTACGTCATTAAAAAATAAGCTTGCATTTACATTTTCTAAGGTAACATTGTTATAATTAAGTTTTTCCAAATTTAGTTTCAATGTTGGATTATACTTAGAATGTAATTCCTTTAAAATTAGTTTTATATTATTTTGTTTGAACGACTTTTGTGAATCAGGATTAAAAGTGTCTATAAAATTGCTGAAATTTAAATTTTCTGAAGAAATAGTAATAAATGAGTTTACGTTTTTTGTGGTAATTGATTTATCGAAAACCTCCATAAAATTATCAATTTCCCCATTTAAATGAATAGCTTGATGGTCTGGTAAACTCAGTTCGAAATCATTTAAAAAAGCATTTTTGTTTTTTATACTTATGGAGATATTATTAAAAGGAAGAGTAAGATTTGCAGGTTTATAAAGCATACTTCCCTCATTGACATTTAGAGTAATTTCAGAATTATTAATCAATTCTTTTATATTTCTAGCTTCTTTATTAAAAAGGACATTCAATTCATAATCAGCATCATTAAAATAAAACTTATCATAATTTAATATTTCAGCCCAATGTTCAATTTTACCATTTGCTTTTAGATTTAAGTTCAATTGTAAAGTTTCTTCCTCATTTTTATTTTTTTTAGGGCTTAGATCGAAATCTATATTCGCAATTGCATTGCCTCCTTTATAGTATCCACTTATTTCCTTTATAAATACATGATTGTCTTGGTATTGTACATCAATATTAATATCACTAAAGGAAATATTAGAAAATTCTAATTGTTGTAAATTAAAGGATACCTTTGGATTAAACTTACTTGCTAGAATGTTTATAGACTGTTTAATGTGAGATATGTTTTTACTTTGTGAATGTTTTTCACTAGCTCCAAACGAGTTTAAAAGGGATTGATAATTTAAATAATTGGAAGAAATATCTAATGTAGAGTAGGTAGAATTATTGGTTTTGTCATTAGATAATAAAGAACCAAAGTTTTTAATTTCTCCTTTAATCTTTATGTTTTCCTTTGCATCTAAATCAACAATTAGTTCTTTTATTTCAGCATTATTATGGTCGATATATAATTCTAAATTTGGAATAATATAACGATTTGTATTATGCTTGCTTTTAATAATCAGTCTTTTGCTTTTAACGTTGACTTCGGAAGAGTTTATGATCTCTGAAATAGTATTAATAGTGCCATTATAATTTCCTGCAAGATTAAAAGTACCATTCGAAAAATGATAATCTAAACTGTTAATGATAGTATTCAAATATTTAATTTCACCTTCAGCTTCAAAATCTGTAGTTAAATGTTTGGGTTTTGAAAACTCATTAACTAAGGTGAAATCCTTTATTTTAAATGGGATATTATTGTATTCACCACTAAGAGACTTAAAAGTATTTGTAAGGTTTTTTCTGTTTTCTATCTTGGAACTGTCTTTAAAAGCTCTGTTTTTTGTACTTCCAATAAATGAAATGTTTTTAAAATACAAGCTGTCTTTTTTATAGAAGATTTCATTGTTACTAGTTTCGTATTTTAATTTAACTAGGGTATTATCTTTATAAACAAACTTTCCTGAAATAGCAGCACTTACCTTAAAAGGCTTCTTAATTTCAATCCTTTCTAACTTTTGTTTAATGTTGTTTGGCATTAAGTGTGCACAATTGTTATAATTGGCATCTTCTAAAGATAATAAGAATTTAAAATTTTTATTATTAAGATTAATGAAGGCAGAAATGTCAAAATTTTGCTCTCCAATTTTTAACTGAAATTCAGAAACATTGATGGTTTTTTCTGAAGTATTAATAATGGGTTGAAAACTACCCACACATTTTACATTATTAAAAAAAGTTCCGTTTTCTAAATTCAATCCCATTTCTTTCATAAAAACATCTAAGTTTATTTTAGGGATAATCAACTTCTTTAAATCGATATTAAAATCGACTTTGTTAACATGTGCAGTTATTCTTTTGTTTTTAATCTTTTCATTAAAAGTGAATTCAATGTCTTCCATTAAAAAAACAACATCATTATCAATAATATTAAGACTTATCACCTTTTCATTAGGATTGGATTTAGTTTTAAAAACATAGGAATTGCTAAAATGATCTTCATCTACAAAAACATTAATTTGCCCTTTTTTAGTAGAAATTGATTTTATTTTCACTTCTTCATTTAAAACATCAATAACAGATAAAGAAGCGCTTACTTCTTCTAGAAATACCGTTTTTCTTTTATGCTGAGCATATAAAGAATCCACTATGCTAAGGTTAAAAATATTAATATTTATGGAAGGGAACTCACGTAAAGGACTAATTGAAATGGAATCAAAAAGAATTTCTCCATTACTCTTTTCGTTAAGTATCTTTTCTATTTGAACAGTAAGCTCCTCTTTATGATTATTGAAATAATATTGTATTCCAATAAACGAAATCAAAAATATTAGCAGTAAAATGCTAATGAAAATGAGGATATTTCTAAATCGCTTTTTAATAATTTAAGGTCTTTTGAGGATTATAAAAATAGATAAAAAAGAATCAGCAGTTAAATTATTATTTATTTAAAGGTTTCAATTTAATTTTGAAGGAATATTAGATTCTTTTCTCAACTTAAATGATTCCCAAATAAAGAACCCAATAAGTATAAAATACTCTAAAGATACTAAGCCTAAGTTTTCAGAAAAACCTTCAGCACTATAAGCAGAATAACTTAACATGACTACTAAACTCCAGACAATCGGAAATCTATATTTTGTAAAAATGGAAAGCAATAACGGAGTTGCGATATACCAAGGATGAACGGTTGTAGAAAGTAATAAGTATATCGAAATTCCAAATAACATTGCTGTTATAAGTTCTTGGGTAGTTTTGTTTTTTCTGAAAAATGTGAGGAGTAAAATAAATGTAATAACAATGAAGGGTAGAATCTTTCCAACAGTCGCTATAATATTCCATCCCACTACTTTAAAACCAACCCATCGGATTATATAATAGATGCTGGCATTAAACTCAAAGTTTTGAAACCAAAGACTTATAGTTTCAGAAAAATTAGAAACAAATTGAGTAGTATAAAAAGGAAGAAATGTAATTAAAACGGTAGCAATTGTTATTAGATAAAACGCAATGAGCTTCAGAAATCCCTTTTTTACACTTTCTTTATTTATAAACCATTGGTAAAACAATGGTAAAAACAATAAAGGAATCAATTTAACTGAAACTGAAATACCCAATAAAACTGCTGCTCCTATCCATTTTTGTTTTTGGAGTAAATATAAAGACCAAACCAAAAAGAAAAGCATCACCGATTCAAAATGCAGGTTTCCTGTTAATTCAATAATAATAAAAGGATTTAGGAAATACCAAAAAATTTGATGTGGTTCTTTGCCAAGAGAAATTAGTAATTTTCTCCCGAAGTAAAGAATTCCAATATCTGCTAATACAATGTGTATTCTAAAAACTATTGCAGAACCCAAAATACTTTTTCCGGTAAATAAAGCTGCAATTGCAAAACACAATTGATTAATTGGAGGATAGTTACTATAATGGCTTCCGTTGAGATTTCCCATTCCAGCATACAATTCTTTAGCTTGTGCCATTGTCATTCCGACAAAGCGAAGTGACGAGGAATCTTCTAGGAAGTGTTCAGGGCTAAACAAATAAGGATTAATTCCTTGAAAAACCAGTCTTCCATCCCAAATAAATCGATAAAAATCTTGAGATAAATTTGGCAATACTCCTATAAAAATGAACCTAAAAAGAATTCCGATTCCTGCTAAAAGCCAAAACCGTCCTTTATTAAGTTGTAATAACTTAAAAGAAAGAAAAAATAAAGCTCCATAGAGTGTGATGAGTTTTATAAAATCACTACGGATCAAATCAAATGCAAAAACCCAATAAAACAATCCGATAACTAAAATTAGTAAAAGGGTTATTTTATTGGATTTTAATTGTTCAAGCATAAACGGTATTTAGTTTAATCTTGCCATTCTGCAATAAATAGATTGGTGTCATGCCCACCCCCATTATTTCTGTTGGAAGAGAAAATAAGATATTTCCCGTCATTGGAAAATACTGGAAATGCATCAAAGGTTTCGCTATGTGTAATCCGCTCTAAATTTTTACCATCGGTGTCAATCATATATAAATTAAATGGAAATCCCTTTTCTGCTTCAAAATTAGAAGAGAACAATACTTTATCTCCTGAAGGTAAAAAGAATGGGCTCCAGTTGGCGTTTCCGAGGTTGGTAAGTTGTCGTAAATCACTTCCGTCTGCGTTACATATATAAAGTTCCATTTCGGTTGGTTCTACCAATCCTTGAGCTAATAAATCTGTATATTTTTTAATTTCTTCTTCGGTTTTAGGTCTCGAAGAACGGAAAATTAATTGGGTTCCATCTGGCGAAAAGAAAGCACCACCATCGTAACCCAATTCATCTGTAATTTGTTTTACATCAGTCCCATCAATATTCATAGTGTATAACTCTAAATCACCACTACGAATAGAAGTAAAAACTATTTTATCTCCCTTAGGCGAAACAGTTGCTTCTGCATCGTATCCAGGTTCAGTAGTTAATTGACCCGTAATATTGCCTTCTAAATCGGCAACAAAAATGTCAAACGAATCGTAAACTGGCCAAACATACCTCCCGTTTTTTCTAAGTGGAACCTCAGGACAAGCATCATTGTCTAAATGAGTAGATCCATATACAAAATGTTTGTTATCTGGTAAAAAGTAAGCACAGGTAGTACGACCTTTTCCAGTACTAATCATAGGAGGTTTGGTGTCTTTAAATGTTTCCTCTGCATTCATTAAAAACATTTGGTCGCATTCTAATCCCCATTCTTTATTGTTGGATTGAAAAATTATTTGTTTGTCATCAAAACTCCAATAAGCTTCCGCATTATCCCCTCCATAAGTAACTTGCTGAATGGATTTAAAATGTACTTCTTCAGGATAAATTAAGGTTGTGTTTATGGTTTCACCTGCAATAGTTTCTGTGTCTCCATCTACTGTAGTATGATCTTTTTTATTTTCTTTACAAGAGAACACAAATAAAACAAGTAATATAATTGGGATGCGTTTCATAATTAATTAGTTTTGTGTAAAAATAACGAATTAGCATCGGTGTAAATAGCTAATCTTATTAAATTATAATCTATATCATAATTAAAATAACGATGAAAATAATTAGCATAATTTGTATAGTATTAGTGTTTGTTTCTTGCAAAAAGGAAATACAAGTTGCCGTTTCTATGAAAGAAGATGTTACAATTCTAGCATCAGATTCTTTAAAAGGACGAAGAACAGGAACTGAATATGAGCGAATGGCAGCCAATTACATTGCCAAACGTTTTGAAGATTTAGGTCTTTCACCAAAAGGAACCGAAGGATATTTTCAAGAATTTACTTTTAAAAATAAATCCAATCCCCACGATGATATAAAGTTTGTGGAAAATACTGGAGACAGTACGATAACAGCAGTTAATGTTGTTGGATATGTAAATAATAATGCTGAAAATACCATTGTAATTGGTGCACATTACGATCACCTTGGAATGGGAGGTGAAGGTTCTTTGTATAGAGGAGAAGAAAAAGAAATCCATAATGGCGCAGATGATAATGCTAGTGGTGTTGCTGTTATGTTGAATCTTATCAAAGATTTGCAAGGAATAAATACCAATAATAATTATTTATTTATCGCATTTTCAGGAGAAGAAATTGGCTTGCTTGGATCGAATTATTATGTAAAAAATCCTACGATCGACACAAAAAAAGTAAGCTATATGTTTAATATGGACATGGTAGGTCGTTTAAATGAAGAAAGAGCAATAGCAGTTTATGGAGTAGGTACATCCCCTAAATTTAAACAAGCTTTATTTGCTAACAATATCGATTTTAAATTGACTGAAAAAGAATCTGGAGTAGGGCCAAGTGACCATACTTCTTTTTACTTAGCAGACATTCCAGTTTTGCACTTTTTTACTGGGCAACATGAGGATTATCATAAGCCTGGAGACGATGTGGAGAAAATTAATTTTGAAGGGATGGAGGCAATCACTCAATACCTTTTAGCTATAATCACCGATTTAGATGATGATGAAAAATTAGCATTCAGAAAAACAAAAAATGAAAGCGAAGACGTGCCAGATTTTAAAGTAACATTGGGTGTAGTGCCAGATTATCTTTATGATGGAAAAGGAATGCGGATAGATGGAGTGAGTGAGGATAGATCAGCTCAAAAAGCAGGTATGGAAAAGGGTGACATTGTTATTAAAGTAGGGGAGTATGAAATCGTAGATATGATGACTTATATGAAATCATTATCTAAGTTTGAAAAAGGTCAAAAAACAATGGTGGTTATAGATAGAGGCGGAGAGGAGATTGAACTAGAAGTGACTTGGTAGTTTAAATGAAAATATAAAGTATTAAAAGACTGTCTGAAAAGGCGGTCTTTTTTTATTTCAATTTTAATGTTAATAATGGGAGTATTATTCCTATTAACAAAACAACTAATCCTATTGTTTTGCCAAATAATATGCTAAATATTATTACTGCTATTGAAAGGTAAATAGGAGCTAAAGTGATGATAAGCGCATAGCGAAATGTTCCCAAAAATTCCAATTCCTTAACTTTAGGGAAAGCCATTTTTTTCCATATTAAATAAGGAACAAAATAGAAGATTTTTACAAGCGTTTTAAATATGGAATATATCTTAGAATTGGTATTCTTTTTTTCTCCTAAATACTCAAAGTCTTTTGAAAGGCAATCATTCACAGAAACAGGGTTTGTAAAGTCTACTTTTAATTGTTTCAGTTTGGTAAGTTTTTCGTCATACTCATTTAAAGGGTCTATATGAGTAGTCAATTTTTTCAATTCAATGGAGACCGCATTTGAGATGCCATTAAAATCTAAATTATTATCGTTCCAGTACTTATTAGGTGAAATATGATTTCCGAAATATACAGTTATTTCATCTCCATATTCTGTTGGAGATTGGTAGTTTACTCCAATAGGAATAATAACAATATCTGTAGTTGGATACTTCTGAAGAGTTTCTTCTATAATTCTAGAAAAGCCTTTTTTTAGAGGTCTTACTCGTCTTTTTAAATCATGACTCCCTTCAGGAAAAAGAATAATAGATTTGTTTTTATGTAATAATTCCGCTGATTTTGTAAATATTTCCTTGTTTTTTTCACGGATGTCCACACCATCTATCATTCTATAAACCGGTAACATCTGAAGGCTGTTTAAGATTTTGGCTATGGTTGGATTTTTAAAAACTGCTGCTCTGGTAAGGAAGTAATTTTTCCGTGTACTTTTTAGAGTGATAAGTAATGGATCTAAAAGTGCATTTTGGTGATTAGATAAATAAATAACCGCCTTGTCTTTTGGTACTTCATCTAGATAGATGGCGTTAAACTTTTTATAATAAAATTTAAACCCGATTGTTAAATAAAACTGTACGAAACGTAACCAAAGAAGTTGCAAAATAAATAGATTTTTAAATTCTTTTTTTAGACCAATAAGTAGCTAAAATTAAACCAGAAACGATATGCCATATCCCCCAAAAAGCAGCTAATAAAGCCATACCTCCTAAACCGTCAAAAAAACTAAATATAAGTAAAAGCCCTAAGCCAGAATTTTGTATTCCAGTTTCAATGGCCAAAGTACGTCTATTTCTAATTGATAACCTTGTTATTCTTGCCATATTATAGCCTAATAAAAGTGCTAAAACATTATGAATAACTACGATTAAAAATACATAGTGAATGTATTTTGTAAAGATTTCGGTGTTCTTAGAAAGTGCTAAAATTATAAGTAGAAGGAAAAAAAGTATGGATCCTATTTTAAAATATGGAGAGGTCTTTTTTGCGAAATTCGGAAAATAATGCCGTACTAACATTCCTAAAATTAATGGAACTCCTAAAAGCAAGGATATTACTTTAACCATTTCTAAAGGGGATATAGAAATAGAGTTCATAATAGTTGAAGTTGGACTATATAAACTGGACCAAAACTGAAAATTTAATGGAGTCATAACAATAGCGAATAGAGTTGCTATTGCAGTTAAACTAACCGATAATGCTGCATTACCCTTAGCATAATTGGTCATAAAATTGGAAATGTTCCCTCCAGGACAAGATGCTACCATAAACATACCCAACGCTATACTAGGTATAGGTTTTATTATTAATACCATTAAAAAGGTTAAGGCAGGTAATAAAATGAATTGTGAAGTTGCTCCAACAATTACACTTTTTGGATTTTTAAATATTCTTAAAAAGTCAGAGAGCTTAATATCTAAAGCTACACCAAACATAATAATGGCTAAAGTTAAATTGAGGAAGAATAATCCATCCACATCAAAATTAATTTTTACATTATCTAGTTCTTGTTGCATATTGTTTCTAAATGTAATAAAATAGAATTAGATTTGATATTCTGGTTTTCAGACTTTTGAAAATATGGATTGGATAAAAACATACCCAAAACCTATAAACAACATAAAATGAAATGGAAATAATCCAAAATCTCCCCCTTGGTCACCAACAATAAAGGCGCTATACATCCCAAAAGCAAAGTAGCATGTTAGAAGCCCCTCTAAAATAACATTGGGTGAAATGTTTTTAGAAATGTATTTGTTTTTTCCCCAGTTGTCTTTAAGGGAATTGATGTTGAATTTTGGGGTTCGAATAAAATCGCTCTTCTTCCCTAAATGCCCCTCAATAACAGCAATTGAATTTTGAAGTGAAAAGCCCATTACAATGGAGAAAAAAGTAAAAAATAGCCCTGTATATTTTAAAAATTGTTTGAATCCACTACCGTAAATGTATTTATAAGAAAACCAATAACAGACAAAAAATATAAAGGAGCTTATTATAAAAAAACTCATAGCAATAAAATATATTTTTAAATGTTCATTTCCATTTTTTATATACAAAATAGGGATACTTAAAATACCAACTAATAGAATGTTTAAAAACATAGTACTGTTTAATAAATGAAGTAAACCGTGGATTTTAGTTTTTGAGGAGATGCTTTTATTTTTTATAACTTTCCAAGACATTTTTTGAAAGTTTTCTGCCCCTCCTTTATTCCATCTAAATTGTTGAGATCTTGCTGCACTTATTACAATTGGAAGTTCTGCAAGGGTTTCTACCTCTTCTAAATATTTAAATTTCCATTTTTTTAATTGTGCTCTATAGCTTAAATCCAAATCTTCAGTTAGTGTGTCTCCCTCCCAATTTCCTGCATCGAGAATACATTTTTTTCTCCATATTCCAGCAGTACCATTAAAATTGATAAAATGTCCTTTGCTATTTCTTCCAACTTGTTCTAAAGTAAAATGCGCATCTAAAGCAAATGCTTGGATTCGGGTAAGAAGTGAATAGTTTTTATTTAGATGGCCCCAACGAGTTTGAACAACACCAATTTCTGGGTTTTTAAAATAAGGAAGAGTGTTAAATAGCCAATTCTTATCTGGAAGAAAGTCGGCATCAAAAATGGCAATAAATTCTCCTTTTGCTGTTTTTAATCCTTCTTTTAATGCCCCTGCTTTAAAACCAACTCTATTCTCTCTAGTGATATGTTGAATGTCTAGCCCTGTTTTTTGTAATTCTGAAATTTGAATAGCAGTTGAAGCAAATGATTCATCAGTGGAATCATCCAGTACTTGAATTTCTAACTTGTTTTTCGGATATTCTATTTTGGCGATATTCGTAAGTAATCTTTCCATTACATACATCTCATTATAAACAGGAAGTTGTATCGTCACTAAAGGGATTTCATCTGCATTAGAAAAATCATAGGAATCGCAAGATTCTTCCTCTTTCTTTGCTTTTACATAGTTAAAAAGCAAGTTTAATTGTGCCAAAGCGTACATGAAAATAAGTAGCAATGCAATGGAATAAATTACAATAATGATGGTTTCTAAAATCATTTTTTAAATGAATACTTAAATATCCAAAATAAAATTTTAACGCCCGCAAATATAGCTCCTTTTAGAGTTCCAGAAACTTTTGAAACTCCAATTCTATTTCTGTAATTTACTGGAATTTCTTTATAAGTAAATTTTCTTTTTATAGCTTTTAATTGCATCTCAACAGTCCATCCATAGGTTTTGTCCTCCATTTTAAGATCTAGTAACTTATCGTACTTTATGGCTCTAAATGGCCCTAAATCTGTAAAAGTGGATTTAAAAAAAAGCTTCATTAAACTTGTTGCTAACCAGTTTCCGAATATTTGAGGTTTTGTCATGGATCCATTTTCTCTTAAAGTGGACCTTCTAGCACCTACAACAAAATCAATATTGTCTTCAATAATTGGAGCAATTATTTTAGTTAATTCCTCTGGATAATCGCTATAATCTCCATCTAAGAAAACAATAATATCTGGTTGTAAATCTAATTTCTCAACATAAGCCATACCTTTAAGGCAGGCGTGACCATATCCTTTTTTGGTTTCAGATAAAACAGTTGCTCCTGCTTCTTTTGAAACTGGAACAGTTGAGTCTGTAGAGTTATTATTTACTACAATAACTTCGGAAACTATTTCAGGAATATCTTTAATAACATGTCCAATGGAAGCTTCCTCGTTATAAGCGGGTATAATTACATAAATTATGGGCTTCATCATTTTTTATTGATAAGCTTCATTAAATCGATATCGTTTCCTAATAATATTTCGGTTGGGTTTATTCTTCCAGATTCAGGTCCATTTTCTAATTTTAAAACTCCTCTTGGACAAACAGCAGAGCAAATTCCACAGCCAACACAACTTGCACGAACAATGTTTTCACCTTTTTGAGCATAGGCTCTAACATCAATTCCTTGTTCGCAATAGGTGGAACAGTTTCCACATGAAATACATTGTCCACCATTTGTTGTAATTCTAAATCTGGATTTAAATCGTTGTACAATTCCTAAATATGCTGCTAATGGGCAGCCAAATCTACACCAAACACGGTTTCCAAAAATAGGGTAGAAGCCTGTGCCAATAACTCCTGCGAAGATAGCACCTATTAAGAACCCATAAATATCTTGAATGGTTTGGGTTTTTATTCCTAGTACTGATTGGTTTCCAGAAAAATAAGCATATAGAGTAAACCCGGTCATGATAAGTGCAAATACCAAGACTCCGTGAACCAACCAACGTTCCAATTTCCATGCTTTTATGGACTTATTAGAAAGTTGTCTATAAGGATCTCCAAGTGTTTCTGCTAATCCTCCACATCCACAAACCCAAGAGCAGTACCATCTTTTTCCGAAGAAATAAACCATTACAGGAACAATCATGAGAGTTAGAACAATTCCCCAAATAAGAATAAATAATCCAAAGCCACCACTAGCTATTAATTCATCTAAACTCCAACTGAAAAAGAAATCGTAATCTAATGGAAAGGCATTTTTAAAATCGTACCAAGGCTTCTCAAAGCGAACTAATATTTCGGGAATTAAAAATGCAAATACAATTTGAAAAAATAATACGGAAGTTGTTCGTAATATTTGGTACTTATTATGACGATATTTAATATACATTCTTATCGCCATTACAGTCATTACTGTGCAATAAAGAAAGCCATATAAAAACCATTGACTAGCAAGGTTCCCACTTAAATTTTCGCTTATTGGATCTACAATATAAGTCCAGTTTATTATATAATCTGGCCAAAAATAAAGAAGCAAATAAAAACCAACTAAAAAGATAAACACCACCCAACCGATCCAACCTCTGTTAGTTGCAGAACTTAAAAAGATGCCATTATTTTTTATGCCCTTAGGTCCTAGGGTGATAACGTTTGGAATTATAAATAATAATGCGCCAATAATTCCTAATCCGAAGGTGAGCCACCAAAAAACGCCTTTATTTTCTTTTATAATTCCTTTACCAGAATCTTTTGCTATTTCGTAGGCAAAACTATGGGGCTTTGTCCAGATTACTTTATCCCATTCACTATTTTGTTTATGAATGTTATTTACAGATTTTAAGGTGTTTACTACTTTTGATGAAAAAGCGAAGGAACCGTCAAACTCTTGACCAACAATGTTTGCTTTTATCTCATTAATAAACAAATTGCTTTTAATTCCTTTATTAGCAACAAACTTGTCGAAATTAGTAGGTGATAATTCGTATTTTCCTAAAAATATTAAGGAGATAAAAAAAGTTAATCCAACTAAAAATAGCCCTAGTCCTATGTTTTGAATAGATTTCATATTAAGCTTGAAGGTTAAAAATTCGAGACCAACTTTTTTTCTTTAATAGGATAGTTGTATTGTTTTTAGAATTGAATTTTTCGACTATTTCTTTTTCATGAAGTTTGTAGAATTCGGGGTCAAAATTTGCATCTGCTAAATATTCTAATACATATTCAACCTTTCTTTTTTCGGTTAAAACCTTATCAAAAAACTCGTGACGCATTCTAATTCCGAAGGTATTAATGCCAATGAATTCTCTGGTGTTTTTATCGTAGTTAATATGAATACATTTCATTCCATCGGCATGTTCCCAATAAAAACGAGCTTCATTTTCTTTTGTTTGTGACCATACCCAGCCATAAGTTTGATATTCTATATCAAAAAATTTAGCAGAATTAAACCAATGTCCTGGTTTGTACTCAGTTCGATTTCCACATATAGTTTGTGTTAGAGTTTCTCCCATCATTCTGCCTGTATACCAAACGGCCTCAATAGATCTACGTTGATCTATAGCTTCAATTTGCTCTGCACAATCGCCAATAGCATATACATCTTTAATATTGGTTTCTAAATTTCGATTTACTTTTATACCTCTTCCTAATTCAATTCCTGAATCTTTTAAAAAATCTATGTTCGGTGAAACTCCAGCAGTTAATCCTACAACATCACAAGCAATTTCTTCACCGGTTTCTTCTAAAATTACAGATTTTACCTTTCCTTTTTCGTCTGCTTTGATTTCTTTTAAATTAGAAGATAAGCGTAAATCGATACCATTACTTAATATTTCTCTATTTATCATAGCAGATTCATCTTCCGGTAAAACACCATTCCAAAAACTAGATTCACGTACTAAAAAAGTAACTGGAATATGGCGAGAATGTAGCATTTCAGCGAGTTCAATTCCAATTAAACCACCACCAACAATAACAGCACGCTTACATACCTTATTATTAGGGGCGTATTTTTCAAGTTTATCTAGATCTTGTTTGTGGTACATGCCCATAACAGCCTCTAAATCTTGCCCAGGCCACCCAAATTTATTTGGTTTAGAGCCAACCGCTAAAATTAGTTTGTCGTAAGGAAAAACTTCTCCACCCTTAAAAAGCAAGTATTTATTCTTGGAATCTACCTTAGTAACATAGCCTTTTTTAAGTTCAATTCTATTTTTATTCCAGAAATTCTTTTCATAAGGCTGTGTGTGTTCAAACTTCATATGTCCCATATACACATACATTAAAGCAGTTCTTGAAAAGAAGAATTCCGTTTCCGCAGAGATTATTGTAATCTTTTTATCTGAAAGTTTTCTAATATGTCTCGCAAGGGTAACTCCCGAAATTCCATTTCCTAAAATAACAATATGTTCCATAAAATTAAATGTTGAAGGTTATGTCGAAGTTAAAGATAATTACTTAAAGAAATTTAAAAATAAAATGGATGATTAAATAATAATTAATGTAAGGTTATACTTTTTATTTCGATATAATATGAATAAAAATAAAGGAAAAACACAAATTAGAAGCCCTAGTTTATAACATTAAATGAAGCGGAAAAGGTTGGAGTAATCCTAATATTTTTAACTAATTTTGCTTGCTTTTACAATAGCCGAATATTTAAGTTTCATATGAAATTAAAAGCAATACTATTTTTTATTTTACTAGCAACAATTACTTGTTATTCACAAAACCCCATAGAATCAACACAACATAAAAACAGAAAGGGAACCTTTTATTTTTATTGGGGTTGGAATATAAGTTGGTATTCTGATTCAGACATTCAGTTTACTGGTTCAGGTAATGATTTCACTCTTTCTAATGTAGAGGCTCAAGATCGACCTGAATCCTTTGGTTATGAAAAATATTTTAAATTAGGTAATATTACCAAACCTCAATACAATGCAAGAATAGGGTATTTTTTCCATGAAAATTACAATGTTTCTTTAGGCTTTGATCATATGAAGTATGTCGTTGATCAGGGTCAGACCGCACAGATTTCTGGGACTATTCAAAATTCTGGTACTGATTACGATGGTACATATAATGGAGAAGATGTTGTAATTGAAGATGGGTTTTTGAGGTTTGAACATACTGATGGCTTAAATTATATAAATACAGAGGTTAGAAGATTTGATGAGGTTTGGTCTATACATGAGAACATTAAATTGAACCTTACAGAAGGTTTAGGAATAGGGATGTTATACCCAAAAACAAATACAAACCTATTAGCAAACGAGCGCTATGATGATTTTCATATTGCAGGTTTTGGGGCACATGCAGTAGTAGGTGTAAATGTTACTTTTTGGGACCACTTTTTTATACAAAGCGAATTTAAAGGTGGATTTATTAATATGCCTGATATTAGAACCACCAATAATCCAAACGATAGAGCAAGTCAAAGTTTTTGGTTCTCCCAGTGGAATTGGGTTTTTGGTTATGCGTTTAACCCCTTTGATGCTAAAAACAAGGAAGAGTAATCTTCTACAGTTTTGTTAAGTATTCTACTTAGAAAAGAAAACTTTTAATTCATCTTAAATTATAATAATTTTTATCTAAAAATATTATAGTGTAACTCTTGTTAACCCGAATCCTAGATTAACATTTTGTTTAAAAAAAATTGGTTATTGAAGGTATTGTAATAGACAAAAATAAAGCCTTAATTTATTTGATTATTTGTTATTATTAATAGATTAACAGATATTTTAAATAATGTCATATAAAAAAGTTAAATAATTAGTAAATTCGTCATTCTAACAAAAAAAAATTGGAATGATGAAAAAAATACTTCTCTCTATATGCATATTTATGCTTTTTTTAAATTCAAATGCTCAAATAGTTATTAATGAAATTAACTATAAAGATGCATTGGATTTTGAAACAAAAGACTGGATAGAATTATACAATAATGGGAACTCTTCTGTAGATATTTCTAATTGGGTGTTTAAAGATAGTGACGATTTACATGAATTTGTGATCCCAAATGGGACAATAATGGACTCTGGATCTTATTTAGTTCTAACACAGTTTTTAGAAAATTTTCAAGCATTATTTCCAAATGTTTCTCCAGTTATTGGAAGTTTTGAATTTGGACTTGGCGGGGGTGGTGAATTAATAAGATTGTTTAATAGTAATGATGTTCTAGTAGACTTTGTTGAATATGATGATATAGATCCATGGCCAACTGAACCAGATGGAAACGGACCAACATTAGAGTTAATCAGCCCAGATTATGATAATAATATAGCATCTAGTTGGGGAGCTTCTATCCCACCTGATGGAGTTCATGGCACACCTGGAGATCTTAATAGTGTATCTCTTCTTGGAGTAGGAGATTTTAATGCTAATAGTATTTCTTTATATCCAAATCCGTTAACAACAAATTCTACTTTATTAATTTCTAACGAAAACTCTTCCGTAGAGTTAGTTATTATTGATATGTTAGGAAGAGAAGTGAAAAGGATAAACTCTAGTTCTAATAGGATTATAATTGAAAGAGAAGGTTTAAAAGCTGGATTATATTTATTAAAGATAAATTCAGATAGTGGTTCTGCCTATCATACTCAAAAACTTATTGTTAAATAAAATAAAGAACTTCTAAAATGAAAAAATCAATACTTTTTTTAGGTTTATTTATGTTGACTATATCTGTTTCTGGTCAAGTAATTATTAATGAATATTCCGCTTCGAACTTAACTGAATATTATGATAATTATGATAAACAAGAAGATTGGATAGAGTTGTTTAACGATAGTGGATCTAGTGTAGATATTAGCGGTTATTTTTTAAGTGATAATGAAATAAATCCCACCAAATGGGAAATTCCTGCAGGAACCATTATTTCAGCAAATGGATATCTTGTTTTTTGGTGTTCTGGACGAGATGAGTCTGATGGGAATAATTTTCACACTAATTTTAAACTAAAGCAAACTAAAGAAAATCCAGACCATGTGGTACTTTCTGACACGAACGGAGATATTATCAATGATTTTGAATTACAAAAGACCCAATTAGAACATTCTATGGGTAGGAGTCCAAATGGTTCTTCCACTTGGAAAATATTTATAAGTCCTACTAAAGGAACTGCTAATATTGGTTCAAGTTTTACTGCCTATGCTGAAGCTCCAGAAATGAGTTTAGAAGCAGGGTTTTATTCTGGAACACAAACTCTTGAGATTTCTACTAACGAACCAAATTCAGTAATACGATATACTACCAATGGTAATGTTCCTAATGGTGGTGATGCTGTTTATAGTAGTCCTCTTGCTATTAATCAAACTCAAATTGTAAAAGCAAAAGTAATTTCGACTGATTCTGAAATATTAGCAAGTTTTGTAACTTTTAATACATTTTTCATAAATGAAAATCATTCCTTACCAGTATTATCCACATCTGCAAACCTATTAACTGCATTGCTTAATGGGAATCAATCATTAAGGCCAGAAGGAACTATTGAGTATTTTGATAAAGATGGGCTTAGGAAAGATTTTGGGTATGGAGAATACAATAAACATGGGCAAGATTCATGGCAATTTGACCAACGTAGTTTTGATTATATAGCTAGAGATGAAATGGGGTATCATGATGCTTTAAATGAAAAGTTGTTAGAATATTCTGAAAGAGATAGCTATCAAAGAATAATTATTAGAGCTTCGGGTGATGACAATTACCCGGGAATTGATTCTAGCGCTCATACTAGAGATATATTTATACAGAAATTAGCTAATAAAAACAATTTAAATGTAGATATGCGTAGGGGAGACCGATGTGTTGTGTATGCAAATGGACAATTTTGGGGAGTATATTCTATAAGAGAAAAAGTAAGTGATGCAGATTACACTAAATTTCATTACGATCAAGACAAATATAATATTCAATATTTAATGAATTGGGGTGGAACCTGGGCACAATATGGTGGTAATGACTTGTCTAATCAGGCTAATTATGAACATGTAGCAGATGAAATAGATGTGACTAGTTTAACAGATTATATATTAATAAACTCATTTGTAGTTTGTACAGATTGGATTAACTGGAATACTTCTTGGTGGCGAGGATTGGATCCAGAAGGAGGGCATTTAAAATGGGGATATGTACTTTGGGATGAAGATGCTACTTTTAATCATTATATTAATTATACAGGAGTGCCTAATGAAAATGCAGATGCAGAACCTTGTTATCCTGAAGGAATAACAGCAGACCCAGAACAACATATCGTGTTGTTGAATAAGCTTTTAGAAAATGATGTATATCGTCAATATTATATAACTAGATATATGGATTTATTGAATACCGCTTTTCAAGAAGAAGAGTTAATCGGAGTTTTGGAGGGTATTGAAAATTCAATAATACCAGAAATGCCGCAACATATTAATCGGTGGGGAGGAAATATGAACCAATGGCAAGGCAATGTTCAAAAAATAAAGGACTTTATAAGCGATCGTTTAGATTATCTGCCTGAAGGTTTTGATGATTGTTATAATTTAACTGGGCCTTATGACATTACTTTAAATGTGGAACCTGAAAATGCAGGGCAGATAAAGTTTAATTCTATAACCATTGAAAATGGAGATTACCCTTGGACAGGGGAATACTATGATGGAATTGAAATGTTAGCAAAAGCGGTACAAAGTAATTCAGCTTATATCTTTGATCATTGGGAATTAGATAATCAACCCTTACCCAATCCAAACGACATTAATATTTCTTTTATGCTTTCTCAAAGTGATAATCTTACCGCTGTTTTTGCTCCTAATGACGCATCGGATATTGTAATAAATGAAATTAATTATAAAGATGCTCCAGATTTTGAAGTAAAAGATTGGATCGAATTATATAACAATTCTGGAGAGACGGTAAATTTATCAGACTGGGTTTTTAAAGACAGTGATGATTTACATGAATTTATTATTCCTAGCGGAACCACAATGCTACCTAATTCTTATTTAGTTTTAGTTCAAAACCTTGCAGATTTTCAATCACATTTTTCTTCTGTTAGTCCAGTACTTGGTGATTTTGAATTTGGATTAAGTGGAGGAGGTGAATTAATACGATTATTCGATAATAACGAAGTATTGATAGATTATGTAGAATATGATGATGAAGATCCATGGCCAACTTTACCCGATGGTAATGGCCCAACTCTAGAACTTATAGATCCAAATTTAGACAATACATTAGCATCAAGTTGGGATGCCTGTCAAATCAATGGTTTTAATCATGGCACGCCAGGAATACTTAATAGTGATTGTTCTCTTGGAGTAGAGGAATTCAATGAGGTTTTAGTTTCTGTTTATCCAAACCCAATGAAAACTACTACTACAATAGTAGTATCTAATAACACTTCTCCCTTACAATTAGTGGTTTATGATATGCTAGGAAGAGAGTTGAAAGTTTTGGAAACCAATAACAATAAATTTACTCTTGATAAGGGTAATTTAAAGTCTGGTATTTACATATTAAAATTGGTGGTAACAGATCAATCCATAATACAAACAGAAATGCTAATTATAGAATAAATTAAAAATCAATATTCTTAAAATAGATGATATGAAAAAGGTTTTTTTGCTAGCATTTTTATTTGTTGGTTTTCAGGATTTTGCGCAAGATTACTCGCTTTTTGATGATAGTTATTTACATGAAATTAGAATAAATTCTGATGAGGAAGACTTTTGGGAAACCCTAGATGCAGAGTACCAAGAATTTTTAGATAATGGTACCGAGATTCCATATCATTCTGTTACCGTTGAAGTTGATGGTAATATTGTTGAGAATGCAGGAGTTCGGCAAAAAGGATATTCTTCAAACTTCTTTACAAATACTACAAAGAAACCATTAAAGATTAATTTCGGAATATTTGAAATAGACCAAGAGTATGATGGCGTAGAAAAAATTAACCTTGCAAATGGCCAAGGTGATCCTGCGATTATAAAGGATAAGATTGCATACGATATGTTTCGACATCATGGCATCCCTTCTCCTAGAGTTTCTCATGTTAAGATCTATATTCAAGATGAATACTGGGGAATTTATGCCATCATAGAACAAATTGATAAAAAATATTTAAAACGAAATTTTGCTGATAATGACGGTAATTTATGGAAAAATAAAGGGTATTCAGATTTAGAATGGTTAGGTACAAATCCAAACAATTATAGTTTTGAATTGCAAACTAATATTGAGGAAAACGATTGGACTAAGTTTATAGATTTTCTAGATTTTATAAATCATTCCACAATAGAAGATTTTGAAGAAAATATTGAAAGTATTTTTGATTTAGATGAATATCTAAGGATTCTAGCAATTGATATATTAACCAACAATTGGGATTCATATATTGCGCATGGAAGAAATTGGTATTTATATCATGAACCAAAAACAGATAAAATACATTGGTTGCCTTGGGATTATAATTTTGCATATGACAGACGTCCCAATGGTTATGGCGATTTTAATATTATTTTAAATGACCCAGAAAAAATATTAATTCATCGCATATTTCAAGTACCAGCATTTAGAGAAAGGTATTTAAACTATATGTGTGAAATTATGGAAGTTAATTTTATAGAAGAAAGATTAGAACCCAAATTAGATGCTCAACTGGACTTAATTGATGATGATTGGGATTTAGCAACAAATAATTTCTTTACGCTTACCGATGTTCAAGATGCAATAAACGGAGATACTTGGAATGGAGAACCTTTAAATAGTCAACCGGTACAAGGGTTTAAAAAATATATTGAAGATAGAACACCTGTTATAGAAAATGATATAGCTAATCAAGGTTTTATTTGTACACCTTTTGTAGCAGCTATTAATTTTCAGGATGTAGTTATAAACGAATTTATGGCAAGCAATGCAGATGGAAGTCCTTGGGTTGATCAAGATAATGAGAATGATGATTGGATAGAGTTGTATAATAATACTAGCAATCCAATAGACTTAACTAATTATTTTTTAAGTGATAGTGATAGTTTTTATCATAAATGGGAATTTCCAGAAGTTACAATTCCTGCAAATGGTTATTTAATAGTTTGGGCAGATAAAGATCCGCAACAAGATGGGCTGCATACTAAGTTTAATTTAGATAAAGACGGAGACGAAATATACCTTTCATATATAGATGGAACCATTATCGATAGTGTAGAATATAGTGAGGAACAAAACGAAAATGAAAGCTTGTCTAGAATTCCAAATGGGACAGGCGATTTTGAAATTGCTGTAGTAACTTTTAATTCAGAAAATACTACGGAATTAAGTATTGCCGAAAATACTCTATTGGGTATAAATATATATCCAAATCCAGCAAATACAAATCTTCATATAGATTTTTCAAATGAGATTGGTTCACAAATAATTATTTTCGATATTTTGGGTAGAAATGTATTTAACATTACTGAAAATACCATGTCTCAATTAGATATCGACGTTTCAAAATTTAATACTGGAATATATATAATAAAACTAATAAGTGAAGACTATATTATTTCAAAAAAGATAATCATTGAATAACCCTAAATAACCTATATGTTTGATTTTTCTAGCCTAACTAATAACCTTGAAGGATATAGTTTAAGCAATATTATTATAATAGCTTTAGTCTCATTTGTTTTATCTTCTTTAATTGCATTAACCTACCAAAAGACATCAAGGGAGATAGAAAGCCCACGTTATTTTATTCAAGCTTTAATTTTAATTTCAATTCCTGTTGCATCAGTAATGCAGGCTATTGGCGATAGTTTGGCTCGAGGATTAGGAATGCTAGGAGCTTTGGCAATTATTAGGTTTCGGACTACATTAAGAAATCCAAGAAATATGGTATTTATGTTCACCTCCATTGCAGTTGGTATTTCAGCTGGGGTATATGGTATTGCAATTGCTGTTGTTTGTACTTTAGGTTTCTGTTTGGTTGTTATTGCAATTCATTTTTCACCTTTAAGTAAAGATGATGAAATCATTGGATACATACAATTTGAGATTTCTAATACTGATTATTTAAATGATAATATGAATGATCAAATTGCTGAATTATTTAATAAATATTGTAATAAAGTAACCCTAATTAAATATAATGTTAATAGAAAAAAACGAAAAGAAGAGGTTATAAAAATGCTTGTTTTTGAATATAAAATTAATGTTGAAGATAAGTTTAAATCAACAAACTTGATAGATGCCTTATCAGAGAAAAATGGAATTTTCAATGTTAGAATAAATTTTAAAGATGATTATGAAAAAATTTAATCTCATTTACATAGTTGCCTTTATAGTGTTTTTAATATTACTATTATCCTTAACTATAAAATTTGATAGTTCTGTAACCTTTTATGGTTTTGCTGAAAATAAAGAAACAGAAATTAGTATGGAGAACTCTGTTGAAGTAATGAAAATAAATGTTACCACTGGGCAAAGAGTTAAAAAAGGAACGGTATTGTTAAATGTAATATCCCCTAGCTTACCAATTAAAATTAGTAATACAGAATATAAAATAGAAGAATTACAAACTAAATATAACCTTTGGAAAACAGATTTAGATTGGAAAATTAGTCAATATACTATTCAGCTCAATGAAAAAACGAGTAGTATTCAATCTCAGATCGATCATTTAAATGCACAATTAGATAAAAATAAAATATTAGCTCAAAACCTAAAAAGTATAGATAATGATGCTGATAAAGGTGAAATTGTTAACCCGATATTTATAAAGATAGATGCTTTAAAAGAAGAATTGAATTTTACTAGAGGGATAATTACCACACAAATAAATAATCTAAAAAGTGAAAGATTTGCAGATAACAACCCACTTTTGTCTGAAATAAATGCATTAGAAGTTCAATTGGAGCATTTAAATGAAAGAAAAGAGGATGAAATAATTGTTGCACCTACAGATGGATTAATTGGTAATGTTCATTGTAAAGAGGGGGAAAAAATTTCCTCGTTTGGGACTTTAATTACTTTTTATGAAGAAAGTCCAACATTAGTTATAGGGTATATTCATGAAGAGTTAATTTTAAAAATAAATATAGATGATGATATCGATATTTATTCTAGTTCACGGCCAGAAATACAAAATAAGGGAGTTGTTAAAACTTTGGGTTCAAGAATAGTGGAAATTCCACCACGACTTAGAAAAATTAAAGAACTAAAAACATTTGGACGGGAAATCATTATTGAAATCCCTCCTGATAATCCATTTCTTCAAAAAGAAAAAGTAATACTTAACTTAAAAGATTGATATTAAGGATAATTATTATGTTTAAATCAAATCACAAATATTTTATCTTCCAGATTGCAATGATGTTGTTATTGTCATCATTTTCAATTTCTGCTCAAAATCAAATTACTATCTCTGAGTATTTAAATTCAATAAAAGAATCTGAGCAAGTTAAAATAGATTCTAATACGGTATCCTTATTAAACGATTATAATTATAATTTACCAATTATAAAAAGCGCTCAATTCCGTACAGAGACTAATGATTTAGTGCTAGAGAGACAGGAATATACATTTAGACTTAAACCTAATAGTATACGCGCTATGTCCGATCAAAAAGAGTTATATCAAAAAAGGATTGAAGCAGTTATAGTTAAAAATCAATTGGGCTTTAATGAAGATTTAAAAGATAGGTATATTTTAATTTTGAACTATTATTTTAGTAGTAAACTCATAGATTTATACAAAGAAAAACAAATTCAACTTGAGGATAAATTAAATATTTTAAGTCATAGTATATATGAAATTAAATTTGATGTAGAAGATTTAATCGATGCCGAAGATGATTTGTTAGAAACCAATTTAAAACTAATAATGCTTGAAGAGTCAAGTAATAATCAGTTAGCATTATTAAAACAATCCTTAAACTACCAAGGCGATTCATTAGTTTTTAATTTTGATGATTTTATTAGCCCTTCTGAAATTTATAATGTTACAATTCAAGATACCATTCCAACAGAGCCGCTTAATATTACCCTTCAGAAGTTAAAAATGTATACTTTAGAAAATGAAATGGAACTTACTGCTGCTAAATCTAAGCAGATATTAGATTATGTTCAGGCAAGATATGCCGCCAAGAAGAATGATATTTTTGATGAAAGTTTTTCATTAGGCTTAGGAATTAACTTGCCTTTTTTCGGAAATACTAGATCAAAAAAAGGAGAATATTATTTAAAAATAATAAATGAAGAAAGTAAATTGTCAAAATTAAAAAGTAAAAATATAGATAATAATAAAATTGTAAATGAGGAGTTTAAAACTGCAAAGATAAACTATCAAATTCTTCAAAAGCAAAATGAAGAGAGCAGTATAAATTTATTGTTAGATACGTATAAAAAAATGGAAGGAGCTCCTCCATTACAACTAGTGAATTTAAAGGTTTTACAAAATAAAAAAAACATAGAAGTTCTAAAATCCAAACATGAACTTTACAAAATTTATATTATAACTTTAGCTTATCAAGAGGTCTTATTTCAAAAACCTCTTATCAACTATTTGTCTTCTACCAAAGAACTTATCGATCCTTAATTGTATTTATGAAATACAAGACTATTATTATCTTTTTATTTTTTGGTTTAACTATAATTACAAGTTGTTCGCAAAATGATCCTAAAATAAACGGAATTAGTTTTGTAGCTTCTTCAAAAAAAGTTCTTCAAGAACATATAGATCCAGTTATAAAACTTAACGCTAACCATGCTTCTATTATGCCATTTGGATTTGTTAAAGATTTAAACCACCCTGAAGTTCAATATAATTCAGAAAGACAATGGTATGGCGAATCGAAAGAAGGGGTAAAGCAATATATAGGAAAGTTTCATGAAAATAATATTCAAGTCATGCTAAAACCACAAATATGGGTCTGGCAAGGAGAGTATACTGGACAATTGCAAATGCATACCGAAGAAGAATGGAAGGTTTTTGAAGATACCTACAGAGATTTTATTTTGGACTTTGCTAAGGTTGCTCAAGAATCTCAAGTTAAAATATTTTGTATTGGTACCGAATTAGAACAGTTTATTGTTCATCGTCCTGAGTATTGGAATTCTTTAATTTCTGAAATTAAAGAAGTGTATTCTGGGAAACTTACCTACGCTGCCAATTGGGATGAATACAAAAGAGTTCCCTTTTGGGAGCAGCTAGATTATATAGGAGTGGATGCTTATTTTCCTGTTTCTGAAAAAGAAACACCAACTCTAGAAGAGGCTCAATTGGGTTGGAAACCTTGGAAAAAAGAGATGCAAACACTTTCACTTTCTATAAATAAAAAGATCTTGTTTACAGAATATGGTTACCGAAGTGTAAACTATACAGGAAAAGAGCCCTGGGTTAGCAACAGAGATAAGTCTGGTGTAAATTTAGAGGCACAAAATAATGCTACGAAAGCCTTGTTTGAAGAAGTTTGGGAAGAAGATTGGTTTGCAGGAGGATATGTTTGGAAATGGTTTTTAGAATATGATGAATTTGGAGGAGTGGAAAATAATATGTTTACTCCGCAAAATAAACCTGTGGAAGAAATTATTAGAGCTTATTATAAAATTAACTAAATTCTATTTAGCAATATACTTCTTGTAATACATATAAATATCGTCTGCTGAAGCCCCAAACCAGCACTTTACATAAATAGCCCAAAAGTGATATTGTAACCTCCAAATTCCTTTTTGTTGGTACAACCTTGCTGAGGTAATAATCCAGTTTTGGATCACCACAAATTGCTTGCGTTTATAGAGTTCATTGATTAATATATTGTCTTCATAGATCATAAAACCCTCATCGTAACCTCCAATGTCATTAAATAAAACCTTCGTAATAAACTGACTCTGATCACCACCACGGCAAGCCCTCCATTTAAATTGAGTTAGCCATGAAGCCAATTGTAACCACCAATGGTTATGATCAAACTTCATTTTAAAACAACCCGCTAGATTTCCTTTTTCAACTTCGTTAATTATTAATTGATCAAAATTTTTGGGAGGTAAACTATCTGCGTGTAAAAAATAAAGAATAGATCCATTAGCTTGACGAGCACCTGTATTCATTTGGATGGCTCTTCCTTTTGTTGCTGTTATTAGAGTTATAGTCTCCTCGAGCGCAGTCGAGAGGTTTTTATGAGGTCTCGACTGCGCTCGACTAGACACGATATTAGTAACAATTTCCCTTGTGCCATCTGTACTGCCGCCATCTACAATTATAATTTCAGAAATATTTTGTTGAACAGAATTATCTTTTAGATGGACAAGTAATTTACCTATCGTATCCGCTTCGTTTAATACAGGAATAATTATACTTATCATATGCTAAACATACAAAAACCGATTTTATATTATTCTAATCCAAATCATAGTAGCTACTCCATCTCGTTGAGATTCCAGTCATAGTCCATAAATTCTACCTTGGTGTTTACATCAATTTTAATGTTACTATACTTATTTATATAAGCAATTAAACCCTGTTCCCCTTTAACTATAAAATCCTTTTTATACCATTTAAAAATTTTAGATAGTCTTGGATTTTCTGGAGAAATATCGTTTTTATCACTGTTGATAAATTCTAATGTAACCCGCTCTAATTGCTCTTCCATTTTTGATGCAATAAAAGCTTCATTTAATAATTTAGGGCAAGAATAAGAAGCACAATTAATTGCAAAATGAATTCTTGGTTCTTTCATTTCTCTAAGAATTTTATGCTCAATATCTCCCAAAGAATAGTATTTCTCACCCATTTTAATATTGGAAGTTTTCCAAGGGTTTTTAATTTCTTTAATGCTTTTTACAGGGTAATTTTTAAGAATTAAATCTATAGTTGCAGCATTGTAAAGATTGATATAATAAGCCAACTGTTTCTTTTGACTCCAGCTGTCATCTGGCACATTTGTGGAAAGGTGATTTAAATAACTAGTTAGTTGGTCTTGATCGTTTAAAAACTCTTTATATGCAACCAAACCATTTTTATCTACGTGTTTTTTAAGCAAAACATCCCAAGCTTTATGGTCAACTTTTGAAGCTGTTTGGCTAAGAGTTTGAGTGGAGCTAAGCAAAACAAAAACGCATAAAATTAAACTTGTTATGAGATAATTATTTTTCATATAATTTTATTTAACAACAACCTCCACCATCATAATGATAGGTAGATTCTGAAATATAAATATCATCTCTACCCAACTCCTTAAATTGTTTAGCCGTTTTATCGCAAATTGCTAAGGGTTGGTTTTTCACTAAAACATGTCCTTTTTTATCGTCAAAATAATCTTCATCACCATAATAAATTGCAGCTTTTCCAGTAAAAATACAAGGGCCATCAGGAAGTACCGGGTCTTTAATAGCAGCAACTTCTATGCTTTCAATAAAGATTAATTCATCGGTTGGGTAATTTTTTGTGTCTAGGATTCTATAAGGTTTCCGAGCTCTAATTTCGATGGTTCCAAAACCTGCATCAGTTAATGCCTTTACATATTCTTTAATGGGTAAACTTCCGCTTAAACATAAAGCACGAAGGCGATTATCATTTCGTAAAGTTTCATTCATAGGTTGCTCACAAGTAGGATCGCTCATTACTAACCTTCCCTGTGGCTTTAAAACCCGATACATTTCTTCAATTGCACGTTTTAAATCTTCTGTTTTAAATATATTAAATAAGCAGTTTTGAGCAGCAACATCAATAGAGTTATCAGCTACTGGGAGGTTTAAGGCGTCTCCTTTTTTTAAATCTACAAAATCACTTTTAAACCAAGGATTCATTTCTTCTGCTTCTTTGAAATTTTTATGAGAAGCTTCCAACATTTCGTCCACTACATCCACTCCTATAACGCCTCCTTTTTGACGAGAAAAATAAGAGAATTGCAATAATTCCATGCCGCCACCAACACCAACATATAATGTTTTAGGATTATTGGTAAGATCGCGAGCATTTACGGTACTACCACAACCATAATTCATTTCTTGCATTATTTTAGGGATTTTTAAACCTGGTAATTCCCAAATAGGAATGGTAGTACAGCACAAGCCTACATCTGGTGTTAGGGCTGCTTCTTTATATAAATCGTTTGTTGCGTCTAAGTAGCTCATAGTATTTGTTTTGTCATTGCGAGGAATGAAATGTTATTACAATCTCTTGATGAGATAGTTTCATTTCTTTCAAAAAGACCTTATAATGTTTTAATCAATTCAGTAAATAATGTAATCATATCGGGTTCTGCTTTACCAGCAATAGCAATAATTTCTTGAATATTTACTGGTTTCAAGTTATCTGGGTCGCATTCGTCTGTTAAAACTGACACGGCAGCTACCCGTAAATTTAAATGATTGGCAACTATTACTTCAGGAACAGTACTCATTCCTACGGCATCTGCGCCTATTATATTTAAATAACGATATTCTGCTCTAGTTTCAAGATGTGGCCCCATCACACTGACATAAACACCTTTTTGAAGTTTTATATTATTCTTTATCGCAATTTGTTCCATCTTGGAATTCATTTCTACATCATAAGGAGCACTCATATCTACAAAACGCTCTCCCATTTCTTCCACTCCTTTAAAAGCCAATGGAGAACCTCCTAGTAAATTAATATGATCATCAATTAGCATAATTTCTCCTTTTTTGAAATTCTTATTAATGGCTCCAGATGCATTACTAACCAATAATTTTGAAATGCCTAATTGCTGCATAACTCGAATAGGGAAGGTGACATCATAATGAGAATAGCCCTCATATAAATGAAATCGCCCTTGCATTACAATTACTTTTTTACCCGCTAAAGTTCCATAAATAAGTTTTCCTTTATGAAACTCTACGGTTGCTGTTGGAAAGTTAGGGATGTGATTATAACTAGCGCTTTTTTCTATATTAATTTCATCTACAAGTTTTCCTAAGCCTGTACCAAGTACAATACCAATTTCTGGGTTTTCAAATCCTTTATTCTTTAAGTAATCAACGGATTCTTGAATGTATTTTGGCATAATTTTAATCTATTTTAAAAATTGTTGAAAAACGTTTATTCCTCTAATATCTTCATAAATATCAATATCGTTTCTGAGAGCTAAAAGTTTATAGTTTTCGTTTTTTAATTCATTTAATGTTTCCTTAAGAACAGTATCTGTTCCCCATTTTTTATGTTTAAATAATGGAGATTTCATCCTATTCATTCCTATTAAATAATAACCTCCATCTTCTGCAGGACCAAGAACAAAGTTATGGTTTTTTAAAGCGTTAAATGCTGTTTCTAAATCATGTTGAGAAATATCATATAGATCACTGCCAATGAGTATAATATTTTTAAAACCATCTTCAAATCCTTTTTGAATTGCATATTCCATACGATCTCCTAAGTTTAGTCCAGATTGCTTTTTTTTATGATAAATAGTTTTATCCCATATGTCATTATCTCTAACCTTTACAGAATAATGTACTTGCTTTTCAACTTTTAAATTTTTTGTAATAGAAAGCGTATGTTGCAATAAATATTTATAAATATTTAAGGCAGCTTCATTTCCTATGGTTGCGGACAATCGAGTTTTTACCTTCCCTAATTCTGGATTTCGAGTAAATATAATTAGGAGATTATTATTCATAAACTGCATTTCCATTTTTTAGCCATTTATTCCATTTTTCAGAAAATAAGTGTACATTTTCGGTGGCGTTTCCGGAAGGGTCAACAACAGTATATCCTTTGTTTTTCCATTCACAAATACCGCCATATAGGTTTGTTATATTGGTGAATCCTTCATTTTGAAGTTTGTTGGCATTAACGTTAGAACGGATTCCTAAAGTGCAATAAACAACAATAGGTGTTTCTTTATCTTTAATTTTCTTTGAAAATTCTTCCACCGAAAATTGATTATAACCCACTAAAATTGCTCTAGGAATATGACTAACATCAAATTCATTTTTTTCACGACTATCCAAAATTAGAACTTTATCTTGAGATTGTAATTGATGTAATTCGCTTACTGTAATATAAGGAATATTGTCATTGTTATGCTTTTTCAGAAGTTCATTTAATGTTTCTTGTGCAATTCCAATTTGTGCAGTTAAAAAAAATGTTAGAATATATGTTATTTTTAGTTTCATATTTATGAGATTCCTGCCTTTGCAGGAATAACAGTTCCTTGACAACTACTTCCTGCACCCGCAGTACAACCATAGCAATGTTGAGATATTATAATGTTTCTATTATTCAATAATTCTTCGTTATATTCTGAAATGTGTTTTATTTTACTTGCTACTTTTAAACCTAACATCTGATTGAAATCACAATCGTATAAAAAACCGTCCCAGCTTACTGAAAGTGTATTGGTACACATTACGTTTTCTACTGCTACAGGATTGTAGGCATCCACTAAATTATACATATAGTCTTCGTAATTATCTGAAACTATTAAATAATCTAAAAACCTTGAAACTGGGAGATTGGTAATAGCAAAAAGGCTATGAAATTGTATTCCGAAGTCTTCGAGTAAAGCCTTTTTAAAATCTCTTTCCATGCTCTCTTGGTCTCCTGGTAAAAAGGCACCACTAGGATTATAAACCAAATCTAATTTTAGTGAACTTCCTGGCATTCCGTAACCCATCGCATTTAGTTCTTGCAAAGCTTTTATAGATTTGTAAAAAACCCCATCTCCTCTTTGTTTATCTGTTTTACCACGTGTCCAATGCGGCATAGAACTTATGACATGAACCTTATTATTTTTAAAAAATTGTGGTAAATCGTGGTATTTTTTATTAGCTCTAATGATGGTAAGATTGCTGCGAATAATAAAATCTTCAATTCCTGCTTTAGAAGCTTGTTCTACAAACCATCTAAAATTTGGATTCATTTCTGGTGCTCCCCCGGTAAGATCTAATGTGCTAGCATTTGTGTTTTTTATGACTTCTAAACATTTCTCCATGGTCTCCCGAGTCATAATTTCTTTTCGATCTGGACCTGCATCTACATGACAATGTTCGCACACTTGATTGCACATATAGCCCAAATTAATTTGAAGTACTTCCAGCTTTTTTGGACGTAATGGAAATTGACCTGTCTCTTCTATTTTTTTTGCAAAAGTAGGAAGCTCTTTATCTCCAAAAATCCCATTAGATAATATCTCTAATTGTCTTTGAGCATTTGCTAATTCTTTATTTTGTTTTTTGAGAGACTTTGTGAGCATACGTAGGTAATGATTGCTTAATTTTAAATATTATATTATAAATGATTAGGTCGAAGAATAAGTGTAATTCTTACATGCTTAATTTATCATATTTATTCATCATTTGCACTCCATGAACTAGTGTCGCTCCACTTTCAATTGCTGCACCTACATGAACAGCTTCCATCATTTCTTCTTTAGTGATTCCTTTTTGTAATCCACCTTTTGTATAAGCATCAATACAATAAGGGCATTTAACCACATGGGAAACTGCTAAAGCGATTAGTGATTTTTCTCGAGCAGTAAGTGCTCCTTCTTCAAATACTTTACCGTAATAATCAAAAAATTTTGTACCAAGTTCTTCGCTCCATTCTGTAATTTTTCCAAATTTTCGAAGATCTTTAGGGTCATAATAAGAATCGTTTGCCATCTTAGTTTGAATTTAAGGATTATTTTATTTAATTGGAGTCGAAAGAAACAGAATTCCTTACCCAATTGCTAAATTTAAAATATAAAATTGTTATAAATGTTTCGTCTATTAAATTTTATATTAGCAGTTCAAGATAATTTACAATGGATTACTTTTTAATTATTACTGAACTTGTTGTTTTAGCAGCAGTATTCGGATACATCAATGTTAGATTTATAAAATTGCCGACGACCATTGGGTTGATGGTGATTACCATACTTTTTACCTTAGGAGTATTTGTATTAAGCTATTTTGATGCAACGCTTTTAAATGCTGAAAAATACATTATCAATCATATCGATTTTAAAACAGTATTATTAGACATAATGCTTAGTTTCTTGCTTTTTGCTGGTGCATTGCATACCAATTTCGAACAGTTAAAAATACAACGATGGCCGGTATTGGTTTTTGCAACTTTAGGGACATTAGTATCCACTTTTTTAGTAGGAATAGGAATGTATTATGGAGTGCAATTAGTGGGCTTCAACATTGAATTTATTTATTGCTTGCTTTTTGGAGCATTAATTTCACCAACTGATCCGATCGCAGTTTTAGGAATTCTGAAAAAAGCAAAAGTTCCTAAAAAATTAGAATCTAAAATAGTAGGAGAATCTTTGTTTAACGATGGGGTTGGTGTAGTGGTTTTTTTAACCATTTTCAATATTGCTAGAAAAGGAAGCGGTCTTGTGGAGCCGATGGAAATTTTAGAATTATTTGGAGTAGAAGTCCTTGGAGGAATTGCTTTTGGATTGTTATTGGGGTGGGTAACCTACAGGTTGATGAAATCGATTGATGATTACGATATAGAAGTCATTATTACTTTAGCAGCAGTAATGGCCGGTACTGCAATAGCACATAAAATTCATGTTTCTGCACCTTTAGCAATGGTTACGGCTGGGTTAATGGTAGGGAACGATACGATAAGAAATAGTGCAATGTCAAAAATTACCGAAAGCTATGTAGATAAATTCTGGGAATTGATAGATATTCTTTTAAATACCATTTTGTTTGTATTAATTGGTATGGAAATATTGGTATTACAATTTGAAACAGGATATTTAATAGCAGGGTTCATTGCAATTCCAATTGTTTTAATTTGCAGATACCTTTCTTTAATTGTGCCTGTGAAATTATTTGAAAAGAAATTAGATTTCGTGCCAAAAACAGGACTTATTATGACTTGGGGTGGATTAAGAGGAGGAATCTCTATTGCATTAGCATTAGGATTAACAGATGAAATGTACCGTGAATTCTTTTTGGTAATTACCTATGTTGTAGTGGTTTTCTCCATCATTGTACAGGGATTAACTATTGGTAAATTAGTTAAAAAATTGCAATAATATGTTGCTAGAACAAAACGTACATCAACACTTTATTCTCCATAAACCTTATGGCTATTTAAGTCAGTTTATTTATGAAGGAAAAAGGAAAAAAAGAAAAAAATTATTAGGAGAACTTTACGATTTCCCCAATGGAACTATGGCCATTGGTAGACTTGATGAAGACTCTGAAGGATTGTTGTTTTTAACTACCAATGGAAAAGTAAGCCAAGAGATTCGGAGCAATAAAGTGGAAAAAGAATATTATGTTCAGGTGGATGGAATCATTTCAGAAAGCGCCATAGAACAACTTCAAAAAGGAGTTGAAATTGGTTTTGAAGGAACAAAATACATCACTAAACCCTGCAAGGCTTCCATAATTGGGGAACCAAAATCTTTTCCCTTAGAAGATCGGCATGTAAGAGACGAACGCCATGGTCCAAAAAGTTGGGCTTCGATAATCGTAAAAGAAGGGAAGTTTCGACAGGTTAGAAAAATGACTGCAGCAGTAGGTTTCCCAACCCTAAGATTGATAAGAGTAAGAATAGGAAAAACAGTATTAGAAAATCTAACCGGAAGTGTAGTTAAGGTCGATAAGTTTTTATAAACTCAGCATATATTGTTTAGGTGTAGTACCGTATTTCTTTTTAAATGCACTTATAAAATGACTTGCAGTACTATAACCTATTTGGCTGCTGATTTCGGTGATATTATGTTTTTTAGAAACCAATAATTTTCGGGCAAATTCCAATTTATAATCCAATAAAAAATTGAATACTGTATCGCCATAAATGTGCTTAAAACCTTCTTTTAATTTTGAAACCGATAATGATATTTCATCTGCAATCTCATTTAAAGTAGGAGGTTCGGCCATATTATTAATCACAATCTGTTTTGCTTTTTTTATCTTTTCCACATTGTCTTCGTCATCTAAAAAAGGACATCCTGGCGCATCTTCTTCATTTTTATTAAAGTACAAACTCAACAATTCATAAACCTTCCCTTTTAAATATAAATCGTGTAAAGAACTATTAATTTGTTCTTTAAAGATCTGATTTAATATTAAAACTTCAGAAGGAGCAAGTTCTTTGTCTAAATAGTATTTTTTGTCTTTATTTTCTTCATTCAAAAATTGAATTAATCCAGCTACTTTCGAAAAGAAAGAATGGAAAACCTTAATGGATACAATTAAAATTAGATGTTTTCCTTTGGGTTGAACCGTTAAATTTATAGGTAGTTCTTGCTTGGGATTATAAAGTAAAACCGATTTGGTTTCTTTAATATTTAAGGAATAGTGTTCATTAAAAAATAAACTAGAATCACAATTAACACAAAAATGCAATTGTATAAAAGTGGTTTCAACTTCTTTTAAGAAAGTAAATTTTTCTTCCGAAGTGTTGTTAACTGTGATTGCTTTAAATCCTTCTTGTATTACTATCTCTTCAGTCATTTTTTTTAACGGTATATTTTTGAAATAGTTTCTTTCAGTAATTATAAAAGAAACTTTTACTATACTTCAAAAGTATTAATAATAAGGATGTGAACAAAATAAATGAAATTTAATATTAGCCTTTCAGAAAATATTTTCAGCGGTATTTTGCCAGAATTGTTCAACCTATTTTAATTGTAGTACAAATTCAGAAATCGTTTGATTTTTTTAAACCATTCTTTTTTAACGAATTATTAAGGAAATTTTCAGTAACACAATCGGATATTGCGAGTCTAAATAAGAATAAAATTATTTTTAGATGAAAACAAAAACTACTACTTTTTTAACTGTCTTACTTATTGGAGGAACTATTCTAGCACAATCAAATAGTGATATTCCTAGTAACCCAAAAATTGATGCAGTTGATACAGAAATTGGAACCATAGCAACAACTATGGACCTTACAAATGTTATAGAAGATAAAGTGCCTATTACTATTAACCCTGAAAAATTTAAACAAGATACCGTTATTTATAGGTTGCCAAAAGTAATTCCTGGAACTTATGCTGTTAGTGATTTCGGAAATTTTATAGTAGGGTTTAAAGCCTTAAATTATAAAGGAGAAGAAATGGTTTATACAAAAACCGATGAAAATTCATGGGTAATACACAATGCAACGGAATTAGATAAAATCACTTATTTGGTAAACGATACTTTCGATGTGGAAAATACAGAAGGAGTTGCGACACCATTTTCACCTTCAGGAACCAATATAGATGAAGATAATTTTGTTTTAAATCTTCCTGGTTTTATTGGATATTTTGAAACCTTAGAACATTATCAGTACAAATTAGACATTACAGCACCAACATCTTTAAATAGATCTTCTGCACTTCAATTAGTAGGAGAGGAGATGAGTAAAGACAGTCTAAGTGTCACTCATAATTATTATGCGCCAAGATATTTCGATATAACAGACAACCCAATGATGTATGGGGATTTTGAAGTTGAAGAATTTCAAGTAGGAGATATAAAAGTGGTATTGAGTGTATATTCGCCTAATAAAGTTCATACTGCATTAGATTTAAAAGAAACGGTTTATGAGATGATGAAAGCTCAAAAAACGTATTTAGGAGATATTAATTCAACAGCTCGTTACGATATATTTTTATATCTATCTGAAATGGATGAAACTTCTCCAACTGGTTTTGGAGCTTTAGAACACCATACTTCAACAATAGTTGTACTTCCAGAAACGATGCCTTTAGAAGCATTGGCGTCTAGCATGATAGATGTGGTTTCTCATGAGTTTTTTCATATTGTAACTCCTTTAAGTATTCATTCAGAAGATGTGCACTATTTCAACTATTACGAACCTACATTTTCAAAACATTTATGGATGTATGAAGGGGTAACCGAATATTTTGCAACCTTATTTCAAGTAGATCAAGGATTGGTTACTGAAGAGGAATTTTACCAAACGATAATGGAGAAAATTCAAACTGCATCTGGTTTAGACGATACCATGAGTTTTACAGAAATGAGCGAAAATGTTTTAGTAAGTCCTTATGCTGAAAATTATTATAATGTATATCAAAAAGGTGCTTTAATAGGTATGTGTATCGATATTATAATGCGAGAAGAAAGTAACGGAACTCGGGGAATTTTATCTTTAATGAAAGAATTATCTCTTAAGTTTGGAAAGGATATGCCATTTAAAGATGATATGCTAATAGAAGAAATTGTAGAAATGACCTATCCTTCTATTGGAGAATTTTTTGAAACCCATGTAATAGGAACAACACCTATAGATTATTCTTTGTATTTTGAAAAAGCTGGTCTAGAAATAACAGAAAGTAAAGTAGAAACAAATTATATTCAAAATAATGGAGTTTTAATTTTAGCGCCAAGTGAAGAAGGCACTATTAATTTTACAGAACTAGTTAAAGATAATAGCTTTTGGAATGATCAAGGAGTATTGCCAAATGATATTATAACTGAAATTAATGGTACAGCTGTTAGCATGGAAAATGCGCATCAAATCTTTACTGAGGTTTATATGTGGGTTCCTGGAGCTGAGGTAGAAGTGAAATTGTTAAGAGGGGAAGAGGAAATTATAATTAAAACTACTTTAACTCAATCTTATACTATGGGAAAAAGTTTGCAACTAAAAGAAGAAGTTAGTGAAGAACAAAATGAATTACGAAATTCTTGGTTGAATGGATAGTTTTTTATAAAATAAATAATTAAAAAAAAAAGCCTAACATTGTGTTAGGCTTTTTTTGTTTTAGATAAACAGAAAGTTAATTAACTTTCTTCAATATACTCTATATTATATATTATCGGGCTGTTTCTCTCTAACATGGCACTTACGCCACAATATTTTTCTTTCGAAAGATCTATAGCTTTTTTTACTTTTTCTTTATTTAATTGAGTTCCGTAGATCTTATAATTTATTCTAATTTCTGAATAAACTTGTGGATGTTCTTCTGTTAAATCAGCATCTATATCCATCTCAAAATTGGTAAAAGGAACCCGCATTTTTTTTAAAAGAGATACGACGTCCATACCTGTGCACCCCGCTAACGATGCTAGTAATAATTTTTTAGGACTAGCTCCAGAATCATCACCTAAAGGCGCTGCTGCATCCATTCTAACAGTATGATTTCCTATTTGGCTTTCGAAAGCCATATTTTCTTTCCAGGATGTTTTTACTTGATGTATCATATTTGTTTCTTTTTTCTAATTAAATTTTAAACCATATTCTTATTACAATAGGTAGCTTTTTCAAAATCTCTAATGTTTATTGAAATAACTGGAACATTAGGGAACATTAGTTTTAATTCATTAACAATTTTTTTTGAAAGAGTACTTTTTTGTTGGGTAGTTCTCCCTTCCATTATATTCCCAAAAATATGAATAAAATCGTTTTTTGTATTTCCGATATTATAATATTTAAAGGGTTGAATTCTAACCTTAATATCTCCCTTATCAAATAGATTTGTTGATTCAGCGGCATCATATACTTTTTGAATGATTTCTTCTTGAGTTTTTAATTGTATAATGTTTTCAGAACAATCTATTACAAAATGTGGCATAATATATTTTTTTAATTGGTACTGGCTTTTGATAAAGCTTCTGCTTTTTGGTTAAAAGTTTTTGCTTTTTTGTTTTTATTTAGTAGGGTATAAATATCAGCTATTCCTAATAATGGTCTTGTTTCATTAGGGTGTTTAGTTATTATGCCTTCATAAACTTCAATAGATTTTTGATATTTATGATGCTCCTGATAAAATTCTGCAATAGAACAAGCTCGATTTACTCGTAATTGATCTATAAATTCTTGTCCTTTAAATATAGTAATAAAAGTATCAAATTGTTCATAATCATTTTCTTGAATTGCTTTTCTTGTTAGAGCGTATTTTGTAAATGGAGAAGGCTCTGAGGATAAGCCATAGTCCTTAGCTCGTTGATTATAGTAACTATAAAAATAACTCATACCTCCTTTATCTTTGAAATCAGTAAGGTTTTTCACCCTTAGTTCTGGATAATTGTCGAAATGTTTTTTAATACCGTGATACAATGTTGTATAAGGAGTTGATCTATGCTCTTCTCCTTGAAGTCCTTGATAAATCCATTTTATGCTTTTGGGATTTACTTTATTAAAAAATAAGTTTAAAGAATCGGTTCCTTTTTTTACAACCCCTTCATTGATATCGGAACTATAATAATATAATTTATCTTTAATATTATTTTGTTTTATCAAACTATCTATTGCTTTTATTTTATTGAAAACAGGATAAGGACTTGCTGCTATATAACTGGTATAAACATTTGGGTTTGAAATTAATTCCTGTAGTACAAAACCTCCTCCATATGCCCAGCCGAATAATAAACGATCTTTAGTAGTTCTAAAATTTTTATCTACAAATTGTATTACTTCATGCTCAAGATAATCTGAGAAATCTTTTGCCCCAGAACTGAATGTTATGTTTCTTTTATCTTGTATGTTATTAATTCCTATAATTATAAATTCAGGAGTTTGTTTAAATTCTACTAGGGTTTGATGTAAACTTACGGTATGCAAAAAAAAGCGTTGCCCATCTAAAATATACATCACGGGATATTCATTATCAGAAGTGTTATAACTCTCTGGTAAATAAATTTGAATTTCTCTTTCTTCATCTAAGAAAGTAGAATTGATCTTATAGTTTTTACCAACAATGTTTTCCTTGCCATTGGTTTGTGCAAATGATTGAGATGTAATTAAGGATAAAAAAGTAAAAAATAGTATAGCTTTTTTCATTTGTTAATTTTAGTTATTTTTAAAAGAATTCAAAAATAAAAATAGGCTTTACTTTATCTATCCTATTTATCATTTCTTTAACGCTATAAGGAACTTTTGATTTTCAATTTCTGTTTCTAAAGTTTTGATTCTATCATATAATGGTTTTGTTACTTTTTCTATATCTTCAGGTGTGAATCGCTGTTGAATGTGTTGGGGACAATTCATATCCCATGCCTCCACAGTAAAAATAATTGCTCTTTCTAGTCTTGCTTTATAAGTTTCATCCGCTAGGGATTTTAATAGCTCTTTATCATCATCTATAACTTCAATAGTTCCCCAAATCTTTATTCTGGATCTATTGGGATAATCCATTAAAAAAATAAAGGCCTTATTGTTTTCGTCTAAATTTCCGGTAGAAATATATTGCCTATTTCCAGAATAATCTGCAAAAGCCAGACGATTTTGATCCAGCACTTTTAAAAATCCTTTTGGGCCTCCACGATGTTGAATATAAGGTTGCCCTTCATTATTTGCAGTTCCTAAATAAAAAGAGTCCATAGACCTTAAAAACATCTCTAAAGGAGGGGTGATTTTAGATTGCCAGCCACCAGATTGTTCCATTCGAGCATAACTAGAACGGGAATGGTACTTTTCTTGAATAGCTTTCACTGATGGAGTAAACGCGACATCACTTGTATATTTTAAAGGATTAGTTTTCATGAGCTTTCTAATTGAATTAATATTAGACAAAAGGAAAACGAATTCCTTTTGTCTAATAAACTTTTTCTATTTTTTAATAGGACTTTCTTTTAGATTATAACTAATTAAAAAGATTAATGGAATGGCAAAAGCGATATGGCGTAAAAAAGTAATAACTGGCATTATTGGCGAAGCATCAATCCCGGCCACTCCAGCTCCTAAAAGGGGCAACATAAACAGCCATACTAAAGCCACCATTTCGGCAGTTACAAATAAGATAGGTCTAAACCATTTTGGACCCCATAACGAGGATTCTATTCCTGCAAATAATATAGCTAATAAAACACCGTTTCCGTAATGTCCTCCAATTCCGTAAGCGAATCCAAGCCCTGTTTTTTCGCCAAGTAATCCTGGGATATCCCACCAATTCCCTGTTAATAATAATCCTGCAAGGTCAAATAATATTGTTCCTAGAACCCCTGCTATAATTGCATTTTTCCAATTGATTGTTTTACTCACCTCATTTTTATTTGTTGCAAGGTGTTCGTGATTTTTCTTCGAAAAGTTCATGATTTTTGTGTTTAATTAATTATTTAATATTGTTTTTATCTAAGAATTTTAAAATATAATCGGCGATTTCATCTCCTTTTTCTTCTAAAGCAAAGTGCCCTGTATCCAATAAATGAAATTCTAAATTTTTCAAATCTTTTTTATAAGAATGTGCACCATCTGCAGGGAAAATATAATCGTTCTTTCCCCAAACAATTAGAGTAGGAGGTTGGTGATCTCTAAAGTATTTTTGCCATTTTGGATATAAAGGAACATTAGTTCTGTAATCGTAGAACATTGCTAATTGAATCTCATTATTCTCTTCTCTTGTTAAATGTTGTAAATCTAAGTTCCAGTTATCCGGACTTATTTTAGATACATCTTGTACCCCGTGAGTATATTGCCATTTAAGACCCTCTGGAGAATGAAATCCTTCCAAAGGTTTTCCATTTTCAATTGTATAATCGTTCCAATATTTTTTAATAGGAATCCAGAAGTCTTTTAAGCCCTCTTCATAAGCATTACCGTTTTGAATGATTAGTGATTCTATTTTTTCCGGGTATTTTGCTGCAATTCTAAATCCGATAGGAGCACCATAATCCATTAAATATATACTGTATTTATCAACTTTTAATTCTTCTAGAAAACCTTCTACAAGAATTGCCATATTGTCGAAGGTATATTCAAACTCTTTCATCATAGGTTGATCACTTCTTCCAAAGCCAGGATAATCTGGGGCTAATACGTGATAACGAACAGACAAGTCTGTTATCAAATTACGAAACATATGAGAAGAAGTTGGGTATCCGTGTAATAATAAAATGGTAGGTTTATTTACATCTCCAGCTTCCCGATAAAAAATGTTTACTCCGTTTATGGTAACATTTTTATGAAATGTAGTTTCGGTGTTTTGGGTAATATTATTAATTGTTTTTTCTGTGATAGTGTTAAAGGAAAATATTCCTAATGCTACGATTGCTAATAAAGCAATACGATTTACTGATGTTTTTAATAGTGTTTTCATAATATATTTGTTTTTACTGTTAATTTAATTGCCGAAATAAGATTTTCTTATTAGTGACGTAGTTTACTTCGTAGGGTGTTACCTATTGAGTTTTTAAAATATTGTACTTGATTGTTATTTACTTGTTTCATGATTTTTAGGTTTATTAATTTATTTATAATCTTCTTTCGTTTTTATTAATTTTAATATCGTTGGCACTCATATCTCTTACTTGCATTTTACCTTCTTTGTCGAATTCCCAATGTTCATTGCCGTGAGTTCTAAACCACTGTCCAGTTTCTCCATCCTGCCATTCGTATTCAAATCGTACAGAGATTCTATTATCGGTAAAAGACCATAAATGTTTTTTTAATTTATAATAGGTTTCATCTTTCCATTTGTTAGTTAAGAAATCAACAATTGCTTTTCTACCTTTAAAAAATTGATCTCTGTTTCTCCATTGAGAATCTATGGTATATGCCTTAGATACTTTTTCTGGATTTTTACTATTCCAAGCATCTTCTGCTGCTTGAACTTTTGCTTTTGCGGTTTCCTTTGTAAAAGGAGGAATTAAATTTTTCATATTTAGTTATTTACAAACAGACCAGTCTGTCTTTATAGATTCAAAAACTATTGGTCTCCGTTAAGTCAATAAACTTACACCCGCACTTTTTGCTCTTTTAATTGGCCAATCGTTTTTTTGTATTTGTGATAATATGATAGCGCCTTCAATTAAAATTAATATTTCATCTCCTAATTTTTCAGCTTGATCATTTGTATATTTATTTTCTTCTTTCATTAGATCATGGATCCACTCTCTAAATTCATTTTTATGCAAGATAGCTTGATCCATTATTTTAGTATGATCTTTTGGTAAATCCGTAATAATATTCTGCCAACCACAGCCTCTAAAATCTACCTCAGTCAACCATTCTGTTAAGTAATCAAAACATCCTAATACTTTTCCGTTTTTATGATTTATTCTTTCTACACATTCATTTAATTTCCCCATCCACATAATATGTCTTCCTTGTAAATAAGCAACAGCAATATCCTCTTTAGATCTAAAATGTTGGTACATGCTAGCTTTAGCAACCCCAGATTCAGCAATAATTTGATTTATTCCAGTCTGGTTATACCCATTAAAATAAAACAAGTTGGAAGCAGTTTCTATCACTCTTTCTTTTACACTTAATTTTCTCATAGGACAAAAGTAAAATAATATTTCATTAAACAGACAGGTCTGTATGCATTTAACATTTATTTAACAGATATATTACTAAGTGTCTTATATAGTAATGCTTATAATAAAAAAACCCCAAGCTAAAAAAGCAAGGGGTTTTTAAGGTGGTGCCTAATCGAACTAGGGACACATGGATTTTCAGTCCATTGCTCTACCAACTGAGCTAAGGCACCTTTAACGGTGCGCAAATATAAACCTATTTTGCATTGTACAAAACAATATTTTAAAAAAATATAGATTCTTTTGTATTTCTTTTAATACACAGTTAACAAAAGGGTATGAATTCAAATTGTACATTTGCTTTTTAACTGAAATGCGATGAATTTAATTATAGATGTAGGGAATACTCTTGTGAAATTAGCTGTATTTGATAACGAGTCACTTACCCTTAAAAAGAGTTGTTTGAAAATAGATTTTTTATCGACTTTTCAGGAAATTTCTAATGCTTATCCTAAAATAAAAAATGTTTTAGTATCATCTGTAGGAAATTTTTCTGAGGGTGAATTAATAGAAATAAAAAACAAATACAATGTTTTTGTATTAACCTATAAAGATTCCATACCGTTTAAAAATAAATACGCTTCTCCAAATACATTAGGAGTAGATCGTATAGCATTAGTAAGTGCAGCAGCGGTACAATATCCAAATAAAAATGTTTTAATTATTGATGCAGGAAGCTGCATCACTTATGATTTTTTAAACTCAGATAACGAATACTTAGGTGGAGCAATATCTCCAGGACTTACTATTAGATATAAATCATTAAACAAATTCACTGAAAAATTGCCATTATTAGACCCTAAAATGCCAAATTATTTTATTGGAGATGCAACAGATAGATCAATCCATGTTGGTGTTATGCAGGGGCTTATAAATGAAATAGAAGGGTTTATTTCATTATATAAAGAAAAACATAAAGAATTAACAATAATTTTAACAGGAGGAGACGCTCATTACTTGCTAGATAGCTTAAAAAATGACATCTTTGCGTCCTCTAATTTTTTATTAGAAGGATTGAACTACTTATTAGAACATAATAAAGATACATGTTAAAGCAAATAATATTTGCAGTAATGCTATTAATTACTGGTGTTTCTATAGCACAAAATGGGACCACATCACCATATTCATATTTTGGGATAGGCGAACAAAAATTTAAGGGAACCGCTGAGAATAGATCAATGGGGGGCTTAAGTGTTTATTCAGATAGTATTCATTTAAACTTTCAAAATCCAGCAAGTGTTGCCAAATTACAATTGGTAAATTATGCGGTAGCTGGGAGTTATAAATATGTTACTCAAAGTACAGAAACGGAAGAGCAAAATGCAACAGCTACTTCATTAGATTATATTGCAATAGGGATACCTATGGGTAAGTTTGGTGTTAGTTTTGGATTGTTACCTTATACTACTGTAGGATATAAACTGGAATCTGAAACAGATGAAACAATAACACAATATACTGGAACTGGGGGCTTGAATAAAGTTTTTATGGCATTTGCATATCAATTTACACCTAATTTTACCTTAGGTATTGATGCACATTATAATTTTGGAAATGTTGAAAAGAAAACATTTGTAGATGAAGTAGGGAATCAATTTGGAACTAGAGAAGTTTTAAGATCTGATTTAAATGGATTCAGTTTTAATTTTGGAGCTGAATATAAATTTATGCTGAATGATTATTTAGAATTAACATCTACAGCTACTTATTCTCCTGCAACCGATTTTATAGCGGAAGGAGAACGAAGACTATCTACAATATTATTAACCGAAGGTGGAAATGTAGTGCCAGTAGACACTCGAATTACACATTTAGATGATGTAGACATTAAATTTCCATCTCAGTTTACCATAGGAGCAGGAATAGGAGCTCCAAAAGATTGGTTTATTGGAGCGCAATACTCTAATGTTAAAATGAGTAATTTAAACAATCCGATTTTTAATGTTGGAACCGTTGAGTTTATGGATGCTAATAAATATAGGGTTGGTGGTTTTTTTATTCCTAACTATAATTCAATTAGTAGTTATTGGCACAGAGTGGTTTATAGAGCTGGAGCACGCTATGAAGAAAACGGATTTAATGTTGCTGGAGAAGATATTAATGAGTTTGGCATATCTTTTGGAGTTGGTTTACCTGTCGGAAGGTTTTATTCTAACCTAAATTTAGGTTTTGAAATTGGATCTAGAGGGACAACAAACAATGGCTTGGTAAAAGAAAACTTTTTTAATACCTTTATAAGCCTTTCTCTTAACGATAAATGGTTTGAAAAAAGATATATAGATTAATAGTATAAAATTTAACAAGATGAAAATGAAATTGACTATACTAATAACTGTTTTGGTTGTTGGATTTGGAAGTAAAATGAATGCACAAGCACCTAGTGATTGTTATGCAACATTGTCCTTATTTGTAGAGCCAGCAAAGGCGAAAAATTATAACGGAGCATTGCCTCATTATGATAAAGTGATTAATGAATGTCCAAAATTTAGTTTGGCTACCTATCAATATGGTGCGAAAATGTTTTCGCATTTTGTTAAAAATGGAGATAAATCTAAAGTAAATGATTTAATTAAATCTTACGAAGATAGAATGGCATATTTTCCTAATAAAACAAAAAAGGGAAAAACCTTAGCATCTATTGCTCAAGTTAAGTATGACAATAAGATTGGAACAAAAATGCAACAATTTTTAGCATTTGATAATGCTTATAAAGAAGATTCAAAATCCTTTACAAGTCCAAAGAGTTTATATACTTATTTTTCACTTGCAGTAGATTTAAATAAATCTGGTGAAAAAGACATTGAAGAAGTTTTTGAATTTTATGAAGTAGTATTAGTTAAAATTGTTACAGAAGAATCTGCATTAGCAACAAAACTAACAGCATTGCTAGAAAAACAAGAAACTGGAGTTAAATTATCTTCAAAAGAAGAAAAAAAGTTAAAGGGTTATGAGAAAAACTTGAAAGCTTATGGACAAGTAAAAGGAAGTGTAGAAGGTAAATTGGGTAACCTTGCAGATTGTGATAATCTTATTCCTCTTTATAACAAAAATTTTGATGCAAAAAAGGATAATTTAAAATGGGTTAAAAAGGCAGCTAGAATGATGTCTTATAAAGAATGTACAGAAGATCCATTGTTTATTAAATTGGTAGAACAATTAGATAGACTAGAGCCTTCTGCAGATACTAAACTCTATTTAAGTCAGTTGGAAAGAAACAAAGGAAATATTTCTAAATCTATTGAATATCTAAAAGAGTCTGCTGAAATGCAAGAACAACCTTTAAGAAAAGCGAGAATGTATTTTAGAATAGCTGATTTAAAGAGAAAACAAGGTAGCTATAGTTCTGCAAGAACGTATTATAAAAAGGCTTTAAAATTTGATCCTTCATATGGAAGATCTTATTTGAGAATTGCTCAAATGTATTCTAAAAGTTCTAACGATTGTGGTTCCTCAATATTTGAGAAAAGAGCAGTTAATTGGTTAGCAGCAAATATGGCAGATAGAGCAGCTCGTTTAGATGCATCTATTGCTTCAGAAGCTAAAAAAGCAGCGAGTAGTTACAGACAAAGAGCTCCTAGTAAAAGCGATATATTTTCAGATGGAATGTCAGGAAAAACAATTAGTTTTAATTGCTGGATAGGTGGAAGTGTTAAAGTTCCAAACCTATAAGGATGTAACGAATATGGTAATATTCAGATATATGATTAAAAGCGTGATGGCAATTGTTTTTGTTGTCACGCTTTTTTCATGTGAAGGAAATTATAAAAATATTCAAAAAATGAATTTAAAGGATGAAGCTCCAGTTGCTGTAGGAAAAAAAATAAATTTAAAATATACAGATTCTGGTAAAGTTACAGTAAACTTATTAGCTCCTTTATTATTAGACTATTCTAATTACGAATTTCCTTATCAAGAGTTTCCAGAAGGGATTGTTTTGTACTTTTGGGAAGAAGATAAAAAAAGTACAATTACTGCAGATTATGCAATCAAATACGAAATGACGAATATGGTAGATTTACGTGATAATGTAGAAATTATTACTAAAGATAGCATTGTATTAAAAGCAAAGCAATTGTATTGGGATCAAAAAAACGAATGGTTATTTACAGATCAAGATTATACTATTAAATTTGCAGATGGCTCATATAATGATGGAGCTCAATTTGATTCTAGTCAGGATTTCACTATATTTTTATCTCGAAAAAACGAAGGAGTACAATTTATTGATAAAAAAGAAACAACAAATGGGAACTAAAATTTACCGTCTTTTTGAATATGCTTATATTGTAATGGCAATTTTGTCGATTTATATTGCAATAATTAATTGGGGAGTGGATAATAATAAAGCATATTTATTTGCTTTCTTTACAATTGTCGCTATTTTTATGTTTTTCTTTAAAAGAAATTTTAGAAAAAAAATAGAAAGACGAAAAGATAACGAGTAGTTGTTTTTTACAAAACCTTTTTATGGATTTTAGTATCACCATCATAATAAGTATGTTGATTCTTTCCGCCTTTTTTTCGGGGATGGAGATAGCATTTATTTCTTCAAATAAAGTGCATATTGCCATTGAAAAAAAGCAAAATAATTTTCTAGCTAAGATTCTTCAGAAAATAACCAAAAGACCATCAAAATTTATTGCAACGATGCTAATTGGCAATAATATCGCATTAGTAGTTTATGGGCTTTTTATGGGGGATTTATTAATGCAATACATACCTCTTAAAGGACTATCTGCATTATTTGTTCAAACAGTAATTTCCACTTTAGTTATTTTGTTAACTGCAGAGTTTTTGCCAAAGGTGTTTTTTCAAATTTATGCGAATAAATTGGTAAAGTTTTTTGCTTTACCAGCTTACTTCTTCTACCTTCTTTTCTCTTTTGTGTCTGAATTTGTTATATGGATTTCAGATAAGTTGCTTAAATTATTTTTTAAGACAGAAGGAGATACGGTTCAACTAAGTTTTAGTAAAATAGAATTGGGTAATTATATTACCGAACAATTGGAAACAGTTAAAACGGAAGATGAAGTGGATAGTGAAATTCAAATATTTAAAAATGCATTGGATTTTTCAGAAGTAAAATCAAGAGAAATATTAATTCCTCGTACCGAAGTTGTTGCAGTAAATATAGAAACATCACCTAAAGAATTAAGTGAGCTTTTTACAAAAACGGGTCTTTCAAAAATATTGGTTTATAAAGAAAATATTGATGATATATTAGGGTATGTGCATTCTTTCGAATTGTTTAAAAAACCAAAGAATATTAAAAACGTATTAATTCCTGTGGTTTTTGTTCCTGAAACCATCCTTATTAAAGATGTATTAAATATTTTAACAAGAAAAAGAAAGAGTATAGCGGTAGTTATTGATGAATACGGGGGAACTTCCGGAATCCTTACCGTAGAAGATATTATTGAAGAGTTATTTGGCGAAATTGAAGATGAACATGATACTGTAGAATTAACAGAATCAAAAATTAATAACAATCATTTTATTTTTTCAGCTAGACTAGATGTTGATTATCTAAATGAAACCTATAAACTAAACCTCCCTGAAAATGAAAATTATGAAACTTTAGGAGGAATGATTGTTAGTTTTACAGAAGACATTCCGCAACAAAATGAAGTTATTGAAATTCAGGAATTTTCCATTCAAATATTAGAAGTTTCAGATACTAAAATTGAGTTAGTTGAAATAAAGATTGCAGATAAAGAATAGATTTTCAATAATTTCTATATTTTTTCAATTTAACTTTTTTATAAAGCTGGGAAAATGGTATTTTCGCCCCCTATAAAATTGAACAAACAACTTACATTGGTCTTGTTTTAATTAAAATAGGCACCAAAAGATTAATAAAAACCCTTTTCGTATTTAAATAAATTCATCGTTAAGGAGCATAAAAAGAATAGTTAGATGGCAATATTAAACAGTATTAGAAAAAGAGGGATTTTCCTTATCATTATTATAGCAATGGCACTTTTTGCATTTGTATTAAGTGGTGTGTTAGGTAATGGAAATAATAACCCAAAAGGAGAAAGTAATATAGCAACAGTAAATGATGTGGATATTACAAGAGAGGATTTTATGCAAAAGGTAGAAGTTGTACAACGCTCCTTAGGACCTAATAATGGAACAAATCAAGCAATGAATATTGTTTGGCAGCGTGAATTACGTCGGGTTTTATTAGAAGAACAATATTTGGCATTAGGTTTATCCGCTGAAAGAGCACAAATTAGTAATGCCTTAAGTATAAACTTAGCTAACAATCCAACATTTCAAAATGAAATTGGTTTGTTTGATGAAGGCAGAATGCAAGAATATATTGCAACTGCAAAAGCTTCTGCTGATGCAGGAGATAGACAAGCGTACCAAGCTTGGTTAGATTTTGAAAAAAGCACTGCGAATACTATTTTAGAGAATAATTATTTTAATTTAGTAAAAGGTGGATTAACTACTACCTTAGCTGAAGGAGAGCAAGAATATCATTTTCAAAATGATAAAATCAATATAGATTTTGTACAGATTCCTTATGCAAAAATTGCTGATGAAGATGTTACTGTAACAGATGCTGAAATTGAAGCATATATTAAATCTCATTCAAAAGATTTTGAGGTTGAGCCACAAGTAGATATTCAATATGTTTCTTATAATGAAGATCCTTCAGAAGAAGATGTAGAAGCAGCTAAAAATGAAGTTACTAAGCTTGTTAGTGAGTTTGGAACTACTACAGATAATGTAGAATTTGTAAATGCAAATTCAGATGAAGGTTTTATAGATAAATGGTGGTTTAATAATACATTACCACAGGCTATCGCAGATACTCTTTTTGCAATAGAAACGAATGATGTTTATGGACCATATAAAGATGGAAGTCATTTTAATCTTTATAAAGTGATTGAGTCTAGACAAATGGCAGATTCTGCTAAGGCAAAACATATATTAATTAGATTTCAGGGATTACAAACTGCACCACAAGATGTAGTTCGTACTAAGGAGGATGCTAAGAAATTGGCAGATAGTATATTATCTGTCACTAAAAATGATAAAAGTAAATTTGAAAGTTTAGCGGCAACCTATTCAGAAGATTTATCCAATAAAGATAAAGGTGGAGATTTAGGTTATTTTACACCAGGAAGAATGGTGCCAGAATTTAACAACTTTGTTTTTGATAATAATTCGGGACATATCGGTATTGTAGAAACAGATTTTGGTTTCCATATAGTAGATATAGAAGAATTAAAAAACGTTCAGAAAGTAATTAAATTGGCTTCTATAACTAAAAAAATTGAGCCTTCAGAAAAAACAATTAACGATGTATTTTCTAATGCTACTAAATTTGAAATCGCTGCAAATGATGGGGATTTTATTGAATTAGCCAATGAGAAATCGGTTATTGTTAAGCCAGTTAATAAAATTGGTGAATTAGATGCAACTATTCCTGGTGTAGGTAATAATAGAAGTATTGTTACTTGGGCATTTAATGAAGAAACGAAAATTGGGGATGTAAAAAGATTTAATATCAACAATGGTTATGTAATTGCACAATTAACTAGAAAAAATCCTAAAGGATTGCAAAGTATAGCGGAATCCTCTGCTATTGTTTCTCCAATTTTAAGAAATGAGAAAAAAGCAAAGAAAATAAGAGAGTCTATTTCTAGTACAGATATAAATGAAATTGCAACAAGTCAAAGTGTTACTGTAAAAACGGCAAGTGCGATTACAATGGCAAATCCAACTATTGCAGGTGGAGGTACAGAGCCTAAAGTTGTAGGAGTTGCATTTGGAACTAAGGCAGGAGAAACTACTAAACTAATTGATGGAGATAATGGAGTTTATGTTGTTAGAGTTCTTGCAATTAATAAAGCTCCAGAATTAGATAATTATACTCCTTTTGCAAATCAATTAAATGCTACAATAGCACCTACAATAAATACGAATGTATTTAATGCTTTGAAGAATGCTGCAGATATAGAAGATAATAGAGCTGATTTTTATTAATTAGCATTCTAATACTAAATAAAAAAAAGCCTCTTTTATTTAAAAAGAGGCTTTTTTTATTTAACCATTTTATTAAATGGGATAATAGTTTTGTATCCTTTATTTCTGAAGTATTCCATTTTTTCTTTTTCTCCTGTCACTAAAATGAAATCTCCTCCCCAAGCTCCTAAACTTTTTATTGCTCCCGGGTAATCTTTAAATAATAATTCTTTAATTGGTTTTAGCTTAATAACTTTTGAAATTAAACTTTCATGCTGTTGAATTAAGCTTTCAAATTCAAGAAGAGTTTTGCAGTTTATAATTTTTGTGGTAACCTCACTAATCTTTTTTACTATATTAAGAGTATTAGAAATTTGAGATCGGTATTGAGCAATTCCCTCTCTACTATCTTGTTTTTTATTTAAATGAATAAAGAATAGTTGGCTGGTAAAGTTCCAGTTCAAATCCACTTTTTTTGAAACAGCTTTGCAGTCTAATATATTGAATAATATTGGCTGATTATATTGAGCTGAAGCAATATCGTAACCACTACCACCAAATGTTTTTTCTAATAATTTATAGGCATCTACTTTTGCCCAATTCGAAATATTGTTGATTAATGTTGAGGAGCTACCTAATCCCCAATTTCTTGGGAAATCAAGTTTAGTTACCACTTTATATCCTTCTTGTTGATTTAAAAAATCCGGATTTAATTGTTTTGCGGCATTTAATATTTGAATTAATCGCATGGTGTAATTATCATCACTCTGAAGAGGGGAGAGAACTTTGTCTTTTGTAATCTCTAAGACATTCTCAAACCAAACGATTCCCTTTTCATCCAAACTTGTCCATACTAGTTTTGGTTCATCAATTTCTTCCACCGATAAAGATTGTCCGTAACTTGTAGGAACAGCAAGTGATAAAGCACCATCTAAGACTACATATTCTCCTGTTAGTAATAACTTTCCGTTGCTGTAAAAATCTTGTTTCAAACTAAGAGCGATTTTTTTCAATATAACTTACCACCGAGCTATGACTTATAGTGTTATTCTTAAAATAAGTAGTAGCTTTTTCAATCTCTGAACTTGTAGCTTCTAACTGATTTAAGATATTCATTAAATGCATTTTCATATGCCCTTTTTGTATTCCGGTGGTTACTAAAGAACGAATTGCAGCAAAATTTTGAGCCAATCCTGCAACTGCAACAATTTGCATTAATTTTTTAGCATTTGGTTTTTGTAAGATATCGAAAGCAAGTTTTACTAGGGGGTGTATTGAGGTAAGACCACCAATAGTCCCGAGAGCTAAAGGAATTTCAATCCCGAAAGTAAAGGTGTTGTCTTTAACGTTTGCATAGGTTAAACTGCTATAACTGCCGTTTTTTGAGGCATAAGCGTGTACACCCGCTTCCACAGCTCTAAAATCGTTTCCAGTTGCTAATACAACCGCATCGATGCCATTCATAATTCCTTTGTTGTGTGTTACAGCCCGTCTAGGTTCTGCCTTTGCAATCGCAACAGCGCGTACAAATTTATCTGCAAATATTTTACCATTAATTTCTGGTGTTGATAAAGCTTCAACTGGACATTGAACAAATGCACTTACCAGGCATTCTGGAACATAATTAGACAGAATGCTTATCGCTACTTCTGGGTAAATATTGTCTTTTACAAAAGCAGAATAGGATTTTGCGAGGTTTTCAAAAGTCTTAGCAATTTCTTCCAAACAAGTATTAATAAAGTTTGCGCCCATTGCATTCTGGGTTTCAAAAGTGCAATGCAATTGATAATAACCCTCAAGAGCTTTGGTAGAGTTGATTAATGAAACATCTAATAATCCACCTCCTCTTTTTTTCATATTCCTTTCAATGTCAGTAATACTCTTTATAAGTGTGGATTTTATTTCAGAAAAGAAATCCTGAAAATCAATATCATTACCGAAGAAATTAATATGGATTTGCCCATTTTTAATAGTAGAAATTACCTTAGTAGTAAACCCCTCTTTGTCCAACCAAAATTTAGCAGCATTACTAGCCGCAGCAACTACAGAACTTTCTTCTATAACCATAGGTATGGTATAGATCGTGTTATTTATTAAAAAATTGGGAGCAATTGCAAAAGGCAAATAATAATTACTTATGGTGTTTTCAATAAACCCATCATGCAGTTTTTGCAGTTTTTCGTCTGTATTCCAGTATTGTATTAAAGTAGAAATACTAGAGGGGCTGTCCTTTAAAAAAGTAGAAGCCAACCAATTTATTTTTTCTTCTTTGGTTTTTTTTGAAAATCCTGAAACGGGCTTAACCATAAAATTAATTGTTGCGAATACAAATATAGTATTAATAACGAAGCTTATTGAGGTTATTCTCGGGACTATTGAAAGCTATTTAACAGAAAAAAGAGCCAAAAATTCATTTAAATTTAGTAAACTTGGCGTACCAAAAAAAATAAGCCTTGTATAAATTACTTCCCAAGAGATTATTGCTGGTTTTACTTGTAGCAATTACCACAGTTTCAGCACAGAATAAAGATATTACATTAGAAGAAATCACTGGGGGAGCATTCCGAACCGAACATTTAAGCGCATTACGATCCTTAAATAACGGAAAAGAATATTCTCTTCAAAATTATGATAAAACAGCAAAATCTTCCACTATTGATGTTTACGATTATAAGAACGGTAAGAAGGTTAGAACCCTTGTCAATTCTAACGATTTAGAAGGGATAGATTATATTATTTCCTATAAGTTTAATAAAGACGAAACAAAACTTTTATTAGCTACTAAGCTCAAGCAAATTTATCGACACTCCTCAGTTGGTACCTATTTTGTTTACGATATAAATACTAAGGGGCTTAGTTTGGTTTCTGAAAATCAGATTCAAGAGCCTACGTTTAACAACGATGGTTCTAAAGTTGCTTATGGATTTGAAAACAATTTATATATAAAAGATTTATCCTCTGAAATTACAAAACAGATTACCGATGACGGAAAAATAAATAGCATAATAAACGGTATCACAGACTGGGTTTATGAAGAAGAGTTTGCATTTGTTAGAGCTTTCGATTGGAATAAGACAGGAGATAAAATAGCGTTCCTTAGATTTGACGAAACCAATGTACCAGAATATTCTATGGATATTATGGGAGAAGCATTATATCCAACAGATCAAGTGTTTAAATATCCAAAAGCAGGTGAGGAAAACGCTAAAGTATCCTTACATATTTATGATTTATCTTCAGAAAAAAAATCTAAAATAAATATTTCTGAATACCACAATTATTATATTCCTAGAATAATGTGGACAGAGGATGCAAATTTGCTGAGTGTTCAACTGATTAATAGACATCAAAATGTATTGGATTTAATTATAGTAGATGCCTCTAATAATTCAACTTCATTATTGCATCAAGAAAAAGACGATGCTTATGTAGATATTAAAGATGATCTTACATTCTTAACAAACAATAGTTTTATCTGGTCTAGCGAGAAAAGCGGTTGGAATCATTTATATCATTATGATAAAAATGGAGAAAATGAAAAACAACTTACCAAAGGAGATTGGGAAGTAACCCGATATTATGGTTTTGATAAGAACTCAGGACGAATATTTTATCAAAGTACAAAAAATGGAAGTATCAACAGAGATGTGTACACAGTATCCATTCAGGGAACAGATAATGTTCGATTAACACAAAGTACTGGGAGTAATAGTGCTTCATTTAGTTCTGACTTTAGTTGTTTTATCAATACTTTTTCTAATGCTACTACGCCTTATGTTTATACTTTAAACGATTCAAAAAACGGAAAAGAACTTAGAGAAATTAAGAATAATAATGCTTTAGAAGATAAGTTGAAAGCATATAAAATGTCTCCAAAAGAGTATTCTACAATTTCCATCAATGGCAATGAACTTAATATGTATACAATTAAGCCTTTAGATTTTGATGAAAATAAAGAATATCCATTATTTATGTATCAATATTCTGGGCCTGGGTCACAAAATGTAGCTAATAGATGGGGGGGAAGTAATGATTACTGGCATCAAATGCTAGCTCAAGAAGGTTATATCATTGTTTGTGTAGATGGCAGAGGAACGGGATTAAAAGGAAGAGATTTTAAAAAAGTTACCCAATTAGAATTAGGGAAATACGAAGTGGAAGATCAAATTGCTGTAGCACAAAAAATGGGAGAACTACCTTATATAGATGCCAACCGAATAGGTATTTGGGGTTGGAGTTATGGAGGTTTTATGTCCTCTAATTGTTTGTTTCAAGGTAACGATACCTTTTCAATGGCAATTGCTGTAGCACCAGTGAGTAGCTGGCGTTTTTACGATACTATTTATACAGAACGTTATATGCAAACTCCACAAGAAAATGCATCAGGATACGATAACAATTCACCTTTAAGTCATGTTAATGAATTGGAAGGTGATTTTTTATTGGTACACGGAGGTGCTGATGATAATGTGCATTTGCAAAACACCTTGCGATTAACAGAAGCTTTGATACAAGCTAATAAACAATTTGATTGGGCTATTTACCC
>MAAC01010182.1_pt1 | contig 102461 bp, 81 predicted proteins | sample 1115981 | NCBI WGS metagenome assembly MAAC01 (sample SAMN04961126, study PRJNA320927) | seawater metagenome | isolation source: sample BD02T64 sea water enriched with oil for 64 days | place: USA:Gulf of Mexico | collected 2013-07-27 | reverse complement strand
GTACTGCCTTGATTTTGAAATCAACAGGATAGAACCATGTCTTTTTAGGTTGTGTATATTTGGGCATTTTAGCCTCCTCAATGTTATGAGAAGGTGTCCACTAAAACGGGGGAACTTCAGCGTCCTTTTGAGTAACTTGTTATGTTTTGACTTGTGCCAAACCTTGCTCTGTTAGCCTATAAACAGTGTTGTAATATTCATTGAAGCCAATATAAGAAACTAATTTTGAAGCACAGGATTTACAATCGACGAAATTAATACAAGTCCAACCACCTTCATGAGATTTGCCAGTAGGACTTAGCCCAAATTTAAGATCAATTTCTTTTCGGACATCGGAATCAAGGTTTTCTTTCCAATTCCAAGTTGCATGCAACAAAACTTCAAACGGTATTACATTTTTAGTGCGACAATTTGGACACTTAAACTTATACGATGCGCCTTTATCTCCATCATAAAATGGTTTTCTATTTGGATCTGGGGATACCGCAAGTTTTGCAATTTCCATATTACTCACTTAAAAACATAACGCCCATTTAAGGGGCTGATAATAGTTTGCTAAAATGTGTAGCGTAGCGAAACCGAGCAAACTGTTAGCAGTCCCACTTTAAATGCTTGTTATGTATCTATTTTTTCAGAGTTTTCTCTTGGTTTACTTTGTTCCATTAGTGCAACTTTATCATTTAGCTCATTGAGAGATTTTTGAATATCCATTAACACTGGATTAGATCTAGAGTGATTTCTTATCTCTTCTTCACGGAATCCAAGCCTTGAATCAAGGTAGCCGAGAAGCAAAGAAGCTATAACAAAGATAACTAGAATAATCGGGACTGCGATCATTGGGCTATTAAATACAAATTCGGTTACTGGGTTATCACCCAGAGTAATAAGCAAAAACTGCACATAACCAATATACATTTTTGATCGATCAATATAGACCTTCCAGCGAATCAAAGATTTTTTGTTAAACCGAGAACTCAAGACATCTCCTAGATACATAACGCCGCAATAAAAGGCGAGCGCTGTTTGCGAGTCCAGCCCACGCTTTTGCTTTATGTGGGCGATTTTTCATTGCCTTGTTAAGGTTTGCGGCTGAGATGATAATAGCGACAACTCGATAAACTGACAGCTGCGACTTACCTTTGCGCCATGCTAGCATAACGAACACGCTATACAACCAGCCACAACTATCAGAAACACAAGCCTTCACTACTGGAACCTTATTCAATGTGGCTTGGTGTAAAAACCTTACTGCAGCGATAACTTTCATCCTTAAAATCTATACCTGATACAAACCGAGCGACGCAAGATACCGGTAGAAAAAACCTGCATCTTATTGCGTGGAAACCACCACGGTTAGCCACACATGCTACTCGGTGTAGAAACCTTAACAGCTTATTAGGAGGATTAAAGCCTTCTTTCTACAGGCTAGATATTCCTCATAATATAAATTAATAAGCCATAATCTATATTTAATATTTATATGTTTCAATAATTTATTTTATATCTACTGCAATATATAAATTTTAAGTAAAAAAATTTACACTTTTTTCGTTGAAAGCGTGCATTTAAATTGAGGTTGCTTATATTAGTTTTATTTTCGAGTAAAACAGAAATATTCTGGGCAGAAAATAAAGCACAACGATTTATAAATCACTGCGCCTTCTTTTTATGGTTACCATTTATTAAAGCTTATTACTGCTTCGCGATATTCTTAGTCTCTTGCAAAGCATTTTCATGCCAATATTGCCAATGCATGTGGCGTGGTGTTTCTATTAAATGTGCCGGCTGTAAGTAGTCTTTATAAGTGTATCGGTAGAATTGTCTTGGTTTATGCAAGTTTGACTCTGTAACAACATCAACAAAACCTTTATTAAGAGAGAAAAGCCAATCGTTAAATTCTGCTTGGTAGCTTTTACCACTGTCATCTAATAACTTTTTATAACCGTCAAAAAAGTCAGTCTTAAGGTAATGTGCTAATTGCCGATATTCATCTTCATGTCGTTCATACATAAAACGCACAGCTAAATACCCCCATTTATAAACCTGATCGGTACCATCGCGATATTTTGTATCAAAAACTTGTTGCAACGTTAACCACTCGCTCTGCTCTGTTTTACGCAAATGCTTCATTGCTTTCGGGTTGTATTCTCCTTGGGCAATATATTCAGCTAATCCTTCTGACCACCACACTAAGTGACTTGGAAAATGATTAAAAGTATCGTACTTATTAAACCGCCCATCAAGGTAGTGCACATATTCATGCTGCAAATTCCATACTTGAAACTTTGGCCGTACCCAAAAGTGCTCGTATGAATAAAAAGTAGCTTGATTTTCGGGGTCTTGAGTTGTGCCTTCAATATACATACCGCCATTGTTGGTACTGATATCAAACGTTAATTGTCCATATTTGTTGTACTCCGCTGCATTTTCAAATACAACAACACGTAATTTATCATTGAAGTCATTTGCCACGGGTTCGTGTTTAGTTGCCAGCTTTTCGTGAAAAACACGTTCTTGTAAGAGCAATTTTTGGCAAGAGTTTTCTAACTGTCGTTTAGTCATCTTTTGAGTGCGAATAAATAAGCTCTCTGAGCATACATGTTTAATTGGTGTTGCTTCTTCAACACTTGGCTCAATACAACGGTCTTTTAAACTACCCTCTTCGCATTCTGATTTTCCACGGTAAGTACTTACAACGTAAGGTACGCTAAATAACTTTTTTAGCTTGTATTCTGTTTCATCAATATTTTCAACCGAGTTAACTAACGTTTGCCATAGTGCATTATCTAAATCAGCCATTTTTTGTTGTGCTGGTAAAATTGATTTTTTATCGTCCAGTAGCTTTTGCTCTGCCTCAGACTTTTTATAATATGCATTCAAGTATTGTTTATTGAACACATTATAGTATTGAGATAAAGCCCAAACAGCATGCTGTCTTGGCCAATCATTACCGCTAACTACAGCATTTTCACTTTTAATAAAGTTGAGTAATGCCTCGGATAATTGAGTTGCTTGGCTATATATGACTAAATGCGCCGCTTCATTTTTACGGGTCGCTTCGTAAGGTAAAATGGCACTTGCGCGAATAACTTCCCACAAAGCGTATTCAACATCCGGCGAGTTATCCTCAAGTGCTGTGGTGAATTTATTTGACGCATATAAATTGATTAATTTTGTTAATGGTTTGATATGTGCCGCACTGTGAAGTTGCATTTGTGGTAAAAAATAAAATCGATACAATGCCACCGCATAGTTTTCATGTAACCTTGCAGTTGTAGCGGTTATTTGATAAAAGTCCGGCATATTCTGTAGTGCCAATAACGCATTATTAAGTGACTGTGCGGTACCTTTCGGCCAATCTTCATCAGGGCCAAAACTACTGTACACCCGCAAATAGAAACTCAATTTATCAAGATCATTATCTGATAAATCGCCTTGTTGTGCTAAAACAATAATTGCTTCACTAACGTCTAACAGCAACCCTTTTTGGTAGTGGTCAAACTTTCGACTCCATAGTGCTTCAATATCGGTGGCAATAACTGATGTTACCCCTACAGATTGCAACAAGGTTTCTGACTTTATCGGCTCAACAGGCGAAATGGCAGGCTTTTGATAAGCAGTAATATTGCAAGCGCTAATCGTTAAACTCGTGATTAAGGCGAGTAAAAATGTAGTTCTGTTATGCATTGTATTGACCGAAAGATTGAAATTCACCAAACTGTATACAATATACCTTTAGGGTTCAAGTAATTTGTTTGCACTCATATATATTAAATGCATTAGCTGTTACTCTTTTTACGTTAGGGTTAGCTCCACATAACAGTTCGCTAACTCATTAAAAAATCGCTTTACCTACGGAAATTAAAATGAATAATAAAAAAACCGCACTCTCATTAGCAATAAGCTTTGCGCTGGCATTAACAGCTTGCTCTGAGCAAAAAGCAACAGATTCAATTGATAAAACACAAAACAGCGTTAAAGAAACAATAGCGCCAAATACTCACGAAAAAGCTGCACAAAGTGACTTTAACTGGACAGCCGACCGGTTTGCTGACATTCGCGTATTGCGCTATCAAACCCCTGGTTTTAATGAATTACCCTTAGCACAAAAAGAATTGTTGTTTTATCTTTACAAAGCCGCGTTGTCTGGCCGTGATATGACCTGGGATCAAAACTACAAATACAACCTAACTATTCGCCATACCTTAGAGGCTATTATTACCGGCTACCAAGGTGATAAAACCACAGAAGACTTTGCTAAATTTGAAGAGTATACCAAGCGAGTTTGGTTCTCTAATGGTATCCACCACCATTATATGTCTGGCAAAATAATGCCTGAATTCTCTCAACAAAGTTTCGCGAATTACGTTAAAAACGTGGCCACTCAAGGTAAGTTACCACTTACCAACAAACAAACAACCGAACAACTTATTGCCTTACTCACGCCAATAATGTTTGATGCTAATGTAGCGCCAAAAATGGTTGACCAATCTGCAGATATCGACAATGTTACGGCCTCATCAGTTAATTATTATGAAGGCGTGACAGAAGCTGAAGTAAATGCTTTTTATAAAGCCAAAACTAATAAAGATGACAAACGCCCGGTTTCTTGGGGCTTAAATTCTAAACTGGCTAAAGTTGATGGAAAAATTATTGAGCAAGTATGGAAAGCTGACGGCATGTACGGCAAAGCCATTACTGAAGTTACCCATTGGTTAGACAAAGCCGCCAGTGTTGCTGAAAATGAGCAACAGCAGAAAACGCTTCAATTATTAGCCAAGTATTACCGTAGTGGTGACCTAGCTGACTTTGACGCCTACAACATTGAATGGGTGAAAGATATTCATTCAAATGTAGATGTTGTTAATGGTTTTATTGAAGTTTATGACGACCCATTAGCATATCGAGGTTCGTTCGAGTCAGTGGTATCTTTTAAAGATGAAGAAACCACCAAAGTAATTGCCGCAATTGCTGAGCAAGCACAATGGTTTGAAGACAATTCTCCGTTAATTGATGCTCACAAAAAGAAAGAAGTTAAGGGTATTACCGGCAAAGCCATTACGGTTGTGGTTGAGTCTGGCGATGCCTCGCCATCAACCCCTATTGGTATTAACTTACCTAATGCCAACTGGATCCGCGCTGAACATGGTTCAAAATCAGTGAGCTTAAGTAATATTGTTGCCGCATATGATCATGTAAAAGGCGGCTCATTATCTGAGTTTGCTTGGGATGAAGCCGAAATTAATCGCGGTAAAGAGTTTGGCCCACTGGCATCACATTTACATACTGATTTACATGAAGTAATCGGCCATGCCTCAGGTCAAATTAACGAAGGTGTTGGTACGCCAAAAGAAACGTTAAAACAATATTCTTCTGCCCTTGAAGAAGGCCGTGCAGACTTAATTGCCCTTTATTACTTATTAGACAATAAACTGATTGATATGGGTATTATGCCAAGTTTAGAAGTGGGTAAAGCCAGTTATGACAGCTATATTCGCAACGGCATGATGCAACAACTACGTCGCTTAAAGCTTGGTGAACATATTGAAGAGGCACACATGCGTAATCGTCAGTTAATTGCTAGCTGGGTGTTTGAAAAAGGTGCCAAAGACAATGTTATTGAAAAGCGTGTGCGCGATGGTAAAACCTATTTTGTCGTAACCGACTATAAAAAACTGCAAACCTTATTTGGTGAGTTATTACGTGAATTACAACGGATAAAATCTGAAGGTGACTTTGCTGCCGGCCAAGCTCTAATTGAAGGTTATGCGGTAAGAGTTGACGAAGAGATTCATAAAGAAGTACTTGAGCGTTACAAAAAATTAGACCTAGCACCATACTCTGGTTTTATTAACCCTAAACTAACACCCGTCTATGATGGTGATAAGTTGATGAATGTAACAATTAGCTATCCTGACAATTTCAAAGGCCAAATGTTAGAGTACGGAAAAGAATATAGCTTACTGCCTTATATTAATTAGGCTTTTCGCTAAACTTTAAAACGCATAAAAACGAATGCGGTCACCTAAAGTGACCGCATTTTTTTTAACCTGATTAATAGTTACAAAGCAGTTTCACTTGCTCAAACCTAACTTATATTCTAGTCGTTGAATACGTATTCATGAATACGTATTCATACATCATAAAAACACCAACTACCGTCTAATTAGTAAACAATATTTAACAGCCAAAACTTTCTTGTTAACTATTGCTGCACTTATCCTAAAAATAATAAAGGCGTTAGAATAATGAAAATAAAAACCAGACTAATAATGCTATTAGTACTCTTGCTCAACCCACCTGCTTTCGCAGGTATTATTAATAACGGCGACTTTCAAAGTTGCAATTTCGACAACTGGCAAAAAGACACTGATGGCGCTGGCGATCTTGGTTCAACCGGTGACTTTTCAATCAATAACAATGCAGGTGAATGTAGCGCTCAAATCAGTGTTGATTTACTTGACGATGTTGAAGTTTTTGATGCTAACACACTGTTTACTGCATTAGATCTCAGCGTTACCTCAGGCACTTTACAACTAAGCTTTGACTGGGCGTTCGAATCTTTTGATCTTGATGATTTATTATCAGATTTCTTTTTTGTCAGCCTTAATGATGGCGCGGGTAACTTATTTGGTGCTGATGGCAACAATGGCTTTTTAAAAACGCCAGTGAGCACTGCAGGTACAGGCTCTTTTTCAGTGATATTAGATCCTAGCTTTTATAATCAAAACAACTGGTTTTTAGACTTCACCCTGCAAGCGGGGTTTAATGACGAGTCTTACAGTTCAAAACTTAATATCGATAATGTTGCGCTCACAACAATTGCTACCGAGGTGCCTGAGCCAAGTTCAATGGCAATTTTATTACTGGCAATGCTTGGTTTATTTGCTCAAAAATACGGTAAAAGCAATAAGGAACATAGCAATGAAGTACTTTAAACAGTTATTGCCATTGTTGATGCTGCTAGTGTCAACGCTGGCGCAAGCTACTTGGCAAAGCGCGCCAGACACAGGCTTTAATTACTCTGCACGACCCGTATACGACCGTGTTAATCGTCAATATTTATCCGTTGTGACTATCACCAACAATGGTAATGCTGCGTTAACTGGCCCAATGCGTGTTTTAATTCCCACTAGTAGTCATCAAGTACTCAATATTGATGGTGAGCTTTCGGGTGTAGCTTTTGTCGATTTAACCATAAACGAATTAGCAGCAGGAGAAAGTCACAACTTCACCTTAAAATTAGAGCGTAAACGTGCTGCCGTTGCTTTTGAACTTGCTACTGAAATAGACATAATAGCAACGGGCACAGGGTTAGATTTAGCCGATGATCAAATAGCACTGTTTTATAACCGAGATGACGGTAATTATGATGGTTGGGGCCTACATTTATGGAATGGTGAGGGTTGTGGTAACTATGCAGCACCAACATCAGACAGCGCACACTTTGCCAATTGGGCTGATCCATACCCTGTTGACGGTGTTCATCCAGAATATGGTGCCTATTACATTTTAACAATTGCGCCTGATGCAGAATGTTATAACTTCATTCTTCATCAAGGCAATGATAAAGCTTTAGGTGATAGCAATGGTCGATTTGAACCCGCACAAGGTCAACAAGCTTTTACTTTTCACGGTTACCCAGACATTTGGTATACCCCAGTTACCACACGCCCTATTTTTCTTGATGGTGCCCGCGCACATTGGTTAGACGCAAATTCATTACTTTGGTCTACTGACGCGAATAATGCCGACAGTTATCGTTTATATTATGCTGACAATGCAAACGTGACTCTGTTAGATGAAGACCTGCTTACCAACACGCCATATAAATCGCTAAATTCAGCAAGTATTGATGAAAGTCACTTTGTAGAAAACCCGCACTTAACCACCTTCAACAGCTTTACTTTAGAAATTAATGAACAAGAAGCTAAGCAATTAGCTAAAAGCCAATTGCTCGTTGTCGCATTAGATGAACAAGCCAATTTACTGGATGCAACCCGAGTACAAATACCACGCTTGTTAGATTACTTATATACGCGTAATGAAGCTGATGCCGATGAAGCGACATTAGGGCTAACATACCAAGGTGAGCAAGTAACCGCTTCGGTTTGGGCGCCAACAGCAACACAAGTAAAAATAAATATAGTTAACTCAGCAAAAACCGCCCTTGCTTCTCATGCAATGAGTGTAAATGCTGATACTGGCATTTGGACATATACCGGTAGTAAAGCAGACCTTGACCGCAATTTTTATCGTTATGAATTAACCGTATACCATCCGCTTACCGGCCAAATAGAAACACTAACCAGTACAGATCCCTATTCTGTAGGGTTATCAACAAACGGTGTCTACACGCAATTTGTCAATTTATCTGATGATGACTTAAAGCCAACCGATTGGGACAATCACCCCGTACCAACGGTGCCAGATGCTGAAGATAGCATTATTTATGAAAGTCATATTCGCGACTTTAGTATTTTGGATCAAAGCACATCTGAGGAAAACCGTGGTAAATACCTTGCTTTTACTGAAACAAATTCAGTACCAATGCAACATTTACAAGCTCTGCAAACCGCAGGTTTAACACATTTTCATGTTTTACCGGCAAACGATATTGCCTCGATTGAAGAAGACCCAGAAAAGCGCGTTGATGTAACCAGCACAGTGGGCCAATTATGTCTACGCAATGCGAGCGCCCCCGTTTGCGGTGTAGAAGATAACAATGCCGTTATTCTCGATGTGTTAAAAAGCTATGATCCTAGTACGGTAGAAGCGCAAGCATTAGTTGAGTCAATGCGTGGTTTCGATGGTTTTAATTGGGGTTATGATCCGCAACATTTTGCTGCACCTGAAGGTAGTTATGCCTCAAATGCTGATGGCGTAAGTCGTATAATTGAAATGCGAGCAATGAATCAAGCCTTACATGAAACAGGCTTACGTGTAGTGCTAGATGTGGTTTATAACCATGCGGCATCTTCAGGCTTATACGATAATTCGGTGCTTGATAAAGTAGTGCCTGGTTACTACCAACGCTTGAATGAATACAGCGGCGCTATAGAAAACTCCACCTGCTGTGAAAATACCGCCACCGAACACAAAATGATGGCTAAGTTAATGAATGATTCACTCGTGAGTTTTGCTCAACATTTTGGTTATGACGGCTTTCGCTTTGACTTGATGGGCCACATTCCTAAACAAGCAATAATTGCAGCGCGTGAAGCAGTACGAGCGGTAGATGCTGACACTTATTTTTACGGTGAAGGTTGGAATTTTGGCGAAGTAGTAAACAACCGACGATTTGAACAAGCATCACAACTGAATATGGCAGGTAGTGAAATAGGAACTTTTTCAGACAGACAGCGTGATGCAGTACGTAGTGCGGCATTGTTTAATGCTGGTGGCAGCTTGGGTGACCAAGACACCATCAGAATTGGCTTAGTCGGTAACGTGGGTAGTTATCAATTTACCGCTGCAAGCGGTGTTTATCTTTCAACTTACGACTATCAATGGAACGGCCAACCTGCGGGTTATAGCACCGACCCTGCTGATACGGTTAATTACATTTCTAAGCATGATAATGAAGCCCTTTGGGATCAGCTACAATACAACTTGCCAGCCCAAATGAGTTCGGCCGATAGAGTTCGTATTCAAAACATATCACTGTCTTTACCTTTGCTCAGTCAAGGTATCCCGTTTTTGCATATGGGCTCTGATCTAATCCGCTCTAAATCGATGGATAGAAATACCTACGATGCCGGTGATTGGTTCAACCGAGTAGACTTCACTCAATTAGAAAACAACTGGAATATAGGTTTACCTCTAGCGCAAGACAATGAAGGTAAATGGTCAACAATAAGCGGTATTAGCGCCAACGCCAATAGTGCAATTACGTCGCAAGATATTCAATTAAGCAGCAGTGTTTTTAAAGAGTTTCTTAATATTCGTGCTACCAGTAAATTGTTTAGGCTAAATAACGCTGCTGATATTTCTGCTCGAATTAAGTTTCATAATACCGGCAATGAACAAACTCAGGGCTTAATCGTAATGAGTTTGGATGACGGCATTGGCTTAACAGATATTGATGAAATGAACGATGCTATTGTCGTTTTGTTTAATGGCAGTAACACAGAACAAGCATTCCATATTGCCAAAGCCAGTGGTTTTAGTTTGCATCAAAATCAACAAAACTCCGCTGATACGCGTGTGCAATCTGCCTCGTTTGATAATGGTACCTTTACTGTTCCCGCATTTACTACGGCTGTGTTTGTTAAGTTGCAAGGTGATGCTCAAGGGTTTGGTTTATCGGCGTTACCAGCCTACGGCGATGCTACCTTGTATTTACGTGGTGGCATGAATAATTGGGACACGTCTGCGGCTTTCACCTACCTTGGTAATGATAAATATCAGCTTGAAATGGACTTAACGGCTGGTGATTACCCATTCAAAATAGCCGACGAAAACTTCTCGCAAGCCAACATTGGTGGTGGCTTTATTATACCTCTTGGCCAAGCGGCCAGCTTGGCCAATGGTGGTAATAACTTAAACTTAAACCTTATTGTTGATGGCACTTACCTATTTGAATTAGATACTAGCGATGGTGATAACCCAACATTGTTAGTTACACCGGATGATCCTTCGGCAATACCAGCTCCTTATGGTGCTAGCGCTATTTATTTGCGTGGTTTAATGGGAGATTGGGGCACCAATAGACCGCTAACTTATGAAGGCAATGGCATTTATCGTGCTACTTATGTAATCACAGCAGGTAGTCACTCGTTGAAAGTTGCTGATGCTGATTGGGGAGGAACCGGCGGTCCTAATTTAGGTGGTGCCATTAATATGAGTGTTGGTACTACGGTTGAACTTACGCCTAGTAGTAATGACAATGTTTCATTAACGCTAGACAGTGATCAAACCCTTGTTTTTATTATTGACGCCAATGATACCAACACTCCCGTGCTTACGATAAGAGCTACTGAACCATTTGCTGGTATGGCAATGTATTTACGCGGTAGCATGAATAACTGGAGTACTGATAACACCTTTACATATCAAGGTGATGGAATTTATTCAGTAACAATGGAACTGAGTGATGCAGGCTATGAGTTTAAAATAGCTAATGATGACTTTTCTGTGGCCTTTGGTGCTGTTGCTCCGCTTTTAGCTGAACAGTCTTTATCGCTATTAGCTTCGGGAAATAATGTGTCTGTGACTATTGAGCAGCAAGGCTTAGTCACTTTTGTTTTAGACGCTGATCAAATTGGTCGACCTACATTGCGTTATTCTCAATAACAGTCTTTGGAAATAAGTATGGAAAAGCAGAGCTTGGACGCTCTGCTTTTTTATTTTTGCAACACCAACTCGACAAAAGATAAAGTTGCTATTTGCTATTTGCTGATTGCAATCGAACTTATACTATTCTGTACGTAATGCTTTCACGGGTTTTGCGCTAGCAACTTTCATTGCATTGCCGCCAATAGTGAGCCAAGCCATCAAAATAGCGCCGAAACTCGCTGCTAAACAAATTGGGATTATCACCCACATCTCAATACGATAAGGAAAGTCTTCAAGCCATTTTGCCATTACCAAGAATGATAGCAAGCTGGCAATAATACTGGCGATAAAAACGGGTTTAGAAAATTGCCAAACCAATAGCTTAACAATGTCGGTAACGTTTGCTCCCATCACTTTGCGAATACCTATTTCTTTGGTTCTGCGCTCTGCCGTAAAACTGGCTAAACCAAACAAGCCCAAACAAGCAACAAAAACAGCAAGGCCTGAAGCAACCGCCAGCATAAATGACATGCGCTGCTCGCTCATAAAGTGCCTTTGTACTAATTCATCGACGAAAGTGCGCACAAAGGGCACATCATGAATATTGCTCTGCCAATAATCTTTTAATATTTTTTCTGCCTCTTTAGGGGTACCACTAAAACGTACCGCTAAAAATCCTGCGGCATCATCATCATGAAAGTAAACCTCCGGCTGCTGTAGCTCTTTTGTTGTACGGTAATTTATATTTGAATAAACGCCAATGATGGTGCCATAAAAAGGTTTTCCATAAGCGAATTCAATCACCTTACCTAAAGCATCTGCAGGCACATCACCCAAACCTAAACGTTTGACCGCTAACTCATTGATTAAAATATTCGTTTCAAAAGGGCCTGGATTATTTTCCCACGCTTCATCAGTGGGCATTTTATCGCGCCCTACATCTTTACTGAAGGTTCTGCCTGCCATTAATTTTGCGCTAAATGTCGCTTGATAGTCAGTGTCAATTTCTTTAAAGCTCATAACATGCTTAGTTAAGCTTTTATCATCAGCAACGGTAACGGTTGCGGTTCTATTCGCTCCCGTTGCCGGAAACATTTGAATGTAGCTTGCTGATTTAATATTCGGTAGTTTTTTAATTTGTTCACGAATAACTTGTTGTCTTGGCACTAATGCTTCCCTGCCAACACCGTGCAGAATAACAATATGGTCTTTGTCATAGCCAAGATCCATATTGGCGGCGTGATCACGTTGTGCATAAATAACCACTGCACAAATGATTAAACTAATGGAAACGATAAACTGAAAAATAACTAATAAATTACTAAAGGTTAACCCACCTGAAGATGCTTTTGCTTGATTAGCCGATAATATAGCGGCCGGTCGATAACTTGATAATATCAGGGCTGGGTAAATACCACCGATGACACCCGCAAAAAAGACCAATACCAGCATGATAGCAATAGTGAAAGGGTCGCTATAGCCAATCTGTAATTCTCTACCTAAAAAGTCATTATATGAAGATAGTGCTAATTCAACTAAGGCTACGCCTACTGTCAGTGCGATAAGGGCAATAATAATACTTTCACCCAAAAACTGTATGACGAGTTGCTGTCTAGAAGCCCCTACAATCTTTCTCATTGCGACTTCTCTAGCCCGTCGGGTTGATTTTGCAATAGAGAGATTAGTGAAATTTATACAGGCAATAACTAGAATTAACAGCGCAATAGAGCCAAAAATGGTGATATTACTTCTGACGCCAGCAAGAGATAAATATACTTCACTAATGGGCAAGGTATTAAAGCTCATAAAGTCGGTAGATTTACTATATTGCTCTGCCCAGTAATCTGGCACTGAGATATTATCTGCAACAAAGCTCACTAAACGATTGTTTATTGTTGAAATATCCGCATTAGCATTGAGTTTAAAGTAGGTAATCGTGTTGGGTGACTCCCAACGATCGAACATCCAAGGTTCTTCTTTAAAATCATCTTCATTGATTTTTATTAAGGCATTAAACGACAGCACAGTATTATGAGGCAGCTTTTTATACACAGCGCCAACACGGTAATCATGCTTACTATTAAATTGCGCTATGGTTAGCACTTTGCCAATGACATCAACACTCCCATAATATTTTATTGCTAATTCCTTGGATAAAGCGATAGAACGATTGTCTGCTAAGGTTTGCTTTAAGTCACCTTTTAGTATGTCAAAATCAAAAATATCAGCGGTATTTGGATCCGTCAAATGTATTGGTTGTTCGAATACTTTATCTTCAACTTGAATAATAGGATATTGCTCATGAAAACGGGTGGCATCACTGATATCTTGAGCAAAGTAATTTAGTAATGTTTCTCGCGCTTTACCTGATACATAACCACCCGAATAGGGGTCACGCCCTGGCGATTTAATAACAGACTCAATACGATATATTTTATCGGCATCAGTCCAAAATTGATCAAATTGTGTTTCATCATGGATAAACATAAATAGCAATAAACAAGCACCTAAGCCTACGGCTAAGCCTATGATATTTATCGCACTATATAATCTTTGTTTGAGCAAATTTCGAATTGCTATCTGGAGGTAATTTTTAAACATTCAATGAATACCCTTTATGCTGCTTTAACATTTTCAGTTACCACACCACCATCAAACAAGTTGATGGTTCTTCGAGCATAATCGGCATGAGCAGCGCTATGAGTTACCATAATAATGGTGGTGCCGTCTTCATTTAACGCGCGCAACATGTCCATGACTTCTTGGCCATGAACACTATCTAAATTACCTGTCGGCTCATCCGCCAAAATAATACCTTGGTTACCCACCACGGCACGCGCTATTGCTACCCTTTGTTGCTGCCCACCAGAAAGTTGACTTGGCATATGTTTCGCTCGGTGTGCTATGCCTACTTTATCCATTACATTCGCCACTCTTTCTTTTCGCTCTGCTGAAGGTATGCCATGGTAAAGTAGTGCTAGTTCAATATTTTCTTCTACTGATAGTTCGTCTATTAAGTTGAAACTTTGAAAAATAAAACCAATATTTCGCTTGCGAATATTCGCTAATTTACTTTCAGAATAAGCAGAAATATCTTCCTCGCCAAACCAATACTGACCTTGTGAAGGATTATCTAACATGCCTAGGATATTAAGTAAGGTAGATTTTCCGCAGCCCGATGGCCCCATAATGGCAACAAACTCTCCTTGTGCTATTTCTATATTTACGCCACTTAACGCCGCCGTTTCAACCTCATCTGTTCTATAAGTTCTGGAAAGGTTATCTAACTTGATCATAATTTAATCCTTATTTTGTCCGTCATTGTAATTAGTTTTAGTTATCGAAAGATAACTGCTGCATAGCTTGATATGTTGCATAGGAGCTAGTGACCACCTGCTCACCCACAGCAAGGCCATCAAGAACTTCTGCGTATTGATTATTTCTTCTACCTAAACGAATGGTGCGTTTTATCGCATGGCTTTTATCCTCACTTAATACAAAAATCCAGTTACCACCCGTTTCTTGAAAAAAGGCACCATTTGGAATGAGCGTAGCTTTTTGATCATCGCCCAGTGTTAATTTAAGCGGAACATTTTGTCCACGACGTATATCATTGGGTTGCGCCTGTTCGAATTTAAAATCTACTTGAAATTGCCCATTTTGCACTTGTGGATAAATCTTAGTGATGACCAACTTATAGTCTTTGAAGTGCGCAGTTTGCTCTATATCAACTCTGTTTAAGTAAAACTCATCAATATTCGCCGTTAATTTGTAATCATTAGGCGTGTCAATTTGCCCTAATCTTTCTCCTCGCCCAATACTTTGACCAACTTCAACATTAAAGCCTGATAATTTGCCATTAACAGGTGCCTTAACATTCATGTTGTCTAAATTTTTCTGTGAAAGGCCTAAGTTTGTTTCTAAACGCTTGCTGGTTTCTTGCAAAAACTTCAACTGTGCTTGTTGCATTTGATTATCAGAAGACTGGCTTTCTAAGGTAATAGCAAGTCGATTTTGATACCACTGCAAGGTATCTTTCGTATCGTCATATTGCTTTTGTGCTACTGAGCCTTTAGCAACAAGTGCGTGCTCTTGGGCTAGCTGCCTTGTCAGCAACTTTATTTGATAGTTTATATCTATTAAGTTTCGCTTATGCTGTAAACGATTCTGTTCTAGACTAAGTTCAATCGTACGCATACTATTTAATTGCTCAGCGACTCGCGCTTCATTACCTAAAACATTTAATTGTAATGAGGCGTTTGAAAGCTCTACGATTAAATCGCCTGCAGATAAATTTGTACCATCTTCAACTAACACTCTTTCTACACGTCCACCTTCCATGGCATCTAAGTAAAGCGTTTTAGCTGGTTTGACTTGTGCCCTCACCGGAAGAAAATCCTCAAATATCCCTTGAGAGACAATACCAAAAGTTACGCGTTCAGGATCAACCGCTAAAGACTTGATTTTGTTAGCACTAAGCAGCTTATATCCTAGCCCGATACAGATCATTATTAGCAGCAACCATTTGACACTTTTATAAGGAGCTTTACGCGAGTCAATTTTTCGATCCATTGCCATCCCAGAAACATTTGCTTTTATTTCAGCTGTTGGCGTAACCGATTTAGGTGTATTAATTGGTTGAACTGAGTTTTCCATCGTTACCACGTACCGTATTATTTTACATATTACTGGTTTAGAGCAACAATCAAGCCAAATTATTACCCATTGATTTTAAAGAGAATTTAAAATGGCCGTTCATTATCGGACATATAACACTGTACGATTACGAACACTAGGTGTACGATGGTGAACAATTGCGCTAGCGATCACCCTTAAGGAAGTTTGTGAAAGAAGATGCCACCATTCTCATTGTTGATGATGATGAAGATATTTTAACTGCAAGTAAGCTTTTGCTTAAGCGTCATTTTTTAAATGTGTTGACTTGTAATAACCCCGAGACTATTCCTGAGCTGCTTAATGAGCATAGCTTTGATGCCATATTATTGGATATGAATTTTGGCCCTGGTGAAAGTAGTGGCAAGCAAGGCTATTTATGGCTCGAAAAAATTCGTAATATTGATGCTCAAGCTGTAGTCATTATGATAACTGCGCACGGTGGTGTTCATGTTGCAGTGAAAGCGATGAAACTAGGGGCGAGTGATTTCATTGCCAAGCCTTGGCAAAATGAAAAAGTAATTGCCACAATATCTTCTGCCGTAAGGTTAGGTAAGTCGCGCAGAGAAACTGTTGAACTTAAAAATACCAACAAAATACTCGCCCAAGTATCTTCAAGTCATAATAGTCAGCAATTGCTTGGCTCTTCAGCAGCAATGTCATCTGTATTGTCATTAATTGAGCGTAGTGCACCTACCGATGCCAACGTGCTCATATTAGGTGAGAACGGCACAGGTAAAGAACTGGTCGCAAGAGAGCTTCATGCTCAAAGCCTTCGCAGTGATAATGTTTTTATGTCGGTTGATTTAGGAGCAATTTCTGAGTCTTTATTTGAAAGTGAGTTATTTGGTCACAAAAAAGGTGCTTTTACTGGTGCTAGAGAAAATAGAATAGGCAGATTACAAGCGGCTAATGGAGGCACGTTATTTCTAGATGAAATTGGCAACCTCCCCTTGCATTTGCAAGCTAAACTATTAACCGTATTAGAGCAACGTACCGTTATACCACTAGGCGCCAATGCTGCCATTCCTTTTGATGTTAGAGTAATAACCGCCACTAATATCACTAAAGCTGACTTAGCCGATGACCAAAAATTCAGACAAGATCTGCTGTTCAGGTTAAACACGGTTGAAATTAACCTACCGCCATTAAGAGCAAGAGCAAATGACATAGAGGCCTTAGCCACTCATTATATTAAGTTTTACAGTCAAAAATACGGCAAACCTAATAAATCATTATCGCCAGCTGCACTCAGTGCCATTACTGGTTACGCTTGGCCTGGCAATGTACGGGCATTAAGACATGCAATTGAAAGAGCGACGATATTATCTCAGCAAGCGTTATTAGAGCCGATTGATTTTCAATTATCGGATTACCTCAATAACCCCAAGCCATTGCAAAACCAAGCGACCAATAACCTTAGCGCACCTTTGCCGCCTGAAAATAAAGGCGATATTGATTTAAACTTGGCAAGATTAGAGAAAAACACTGTAGAACAGGCACTTAAAAAACATAATTACAATATTAGCCATGCCGCGAAAGACCTAGGATTAACGCGAGCAGCACTTTATCGTAGGATGGAAAAATATGATTTTTAAAAAATTCTCATTAATGATTGCCGCTAGAACATTGTTGATAATGCTAACTTTGCTGGCACTCACTTACTTCATTTCAATCAAAGGCTATTATGCCAATATCATTATATTGTTTACCTTACTTATTTTTCAGAGTCTATCCGTTGTTCGCTATGTTGAAAAAACCAATGCTGAATTAACTCGATTTTTAAGCTCCGCAAGGCATGCAGATTTTTCACAACGATTTGAATTGAAAAACCTAGGTTCGGGCTTTGATGAATTGGGTCATGAGTTTTCAGCCATTCTAGAAAAATTTCAGCATAATCGAGCAAGCCAAGCTGAAGAGTTAATTCATTTAAAGGCCATAATAGAGCATGTGCCGGTACCACTCATTAGCATTCATTCTCAAGGGAAAATCACCCTTTGGAATAACAGTGCTCGACGCTTGTTTGGTAGCCATTCAGTTGATTTTGTCGGTGATTTGCCTAAGTTTGGTGATAACTTTGCCAATCAATTAACCACTATTGCAGCAGGTGAGCGACGCTTAGTAACTTTTGAAGTTGATGGTATGGAGCAACAACTGACTATTTCAGCAACTGAGATAATCATTGCTGCAAAACAAGAAAAACTGCTCAGCATGCAGAATATTCAGAACGAACTGGATGGAGCACAATTACAAGCATGGCAAGAGCTAGTAAGAGTGCTAACGCATGAAATAATGAATAGCATTACCCCTGTCGCTTCTTTAGCAAAAACAGCCGTTGATCTATTAACCGATGTTGAAACAAAACTCGCTAATACCGAGGCAAGTGAAGAGCTCACTGATGTCTGTGATGCAGTAGCAACAGTTGCTAGACGCAGTGAAAGTTTAATGAAATTTGTTGCCAGTTACCGACAACTCACCCATTTACCACCGCCAAATAAAAGCAAAATAAAATTAAAAGATGTATTCACTCAAGTTAGCTCAATTGCAACGCAGCACTGGTCTGAAAAATCAATTCAGCTAACGGTGAACATTGCGCCAAGTGAATTAGATTTTACTGTCGATGTAGACATGATTGAGCATATGCTCATCAACTTATTAAAAAATGCCGAAGAAGCCATGTGTACTATCGAAAAGCCAGCAGTAAAGTTAAATGCCTATCTTAACAAACGCGGTCATGTGGTTATTGATGTGCAGGATAATGGCGTAGGTATTTCTGAAGAAATATCCGATAAAATATTTGTCCCCTTTTTTACCACTAAAAAAGAAGGCTCTGGCGTGGGTTTAGCCCTAACTCGTCAAGTGATGATCGCACATAATGGCACGGTAAAAGTTGAGAAAAACATTAAGCAAGGCTCATTGTTCCGGTTAACATTTTGAACAAAGACAATAGTTGTTGTGTATGTTGTCATCTAATCTTTCGCGCTGTATCAACTATTTTTGGTGCCTATGACTTTATCGTGCTCTGTTCAATTTTTCGAAAGTAAGGTGACACAAGGCGACGCCAAGACAAGGTAAAACCGGTATAAACTAAGAAGCATGCGGCCAATGAAGCAAAGCCTGCAATTGTTTGACCGATAAAACCGAAATATTCTCCTGTATGTAGAAACCTCACTACGCCCCAAGCTTGAGCTCCTTTCGACCAATCTGAGCCACCTTTAACTTTAACAACCTCACCAGTATTGTTATCAAGAAACAATGCATAAGCGGCCGAGTAATCGTTACCTAGCGCTCTGTCGATATAAAATCGGGTATTGCCAGATTCCCGACCAAACTCTATCCACATTGAGTGCCAGTCAACGGCACCATTGTCATTTGCATGTTGCTTAGCAATAGCAAACAACGTTTCATAGTTTTGTTTACCGTCAACCAGTGCTACTGCTACACGATTTTTCCGAGGCCCTGGCGCCTCTTCACCATAAACACCATAAAGCATTTCATTCGCCCAATGAAAGTGGAATACCGTGGCAGTAGCTACTATGACGAACAGTGGCACTAGCGCCCAAAAACCCAGCACGTGATGCCAATTAAAATGTTTGGCGTGCAAACTTTTAAATTGTCTTTTGAAAAATATATACTGCTTTATTGAAGACCAACTGAGGCGACGAGGTAGCCATAAATACGCGCCAGAAACGATAAGAAATAGAAATAACAAATTGCTATAGGCGGTAATTTCTTTCGCAAGAGCTTGTTGCTTTCCTTTAAGGGCTAACCATCGATGTAACGCTTCAATAAAGTGAAGTGACTCTACAATACTACTTTCGCCTATCTGCAATATGTCACCCGAATACGGAGAAAGTAAATAACGATGATGACCAACCCAAATAGGGATAGCCCGCCCTTCTTCATTAATTTGGTGGATGTAAATGTGCTTTTCGTCAGGGTGCTTTTCACGACCAATATTTAACACTTCATCCGTTGTTAATCTTTGCTCACCCGCTTGTGGACGTACACTATAGAGTGCAGATTCCCACTCTTTTATTTGCGCTTCATAAGTTAATAAAACACCTGTGACAGACATAACAAATACAACAATGCCAACACTAATACCAACAACTAAATGCGACCAAAACAGGAATTTACGTAGCATTTTATACCTTATCTAACTTGTAGAAATAAAGTCTGTAATTTCATCCTAGACGAATGTATTTGAGCTCTCTAAATTTCTAATACTAATGTGCAATTTGAAGAAAAACGGCTATTGCAAAAGACAATAGCCGTTTATCAAACCGTGGGATTTCTTAAAACTGATAACTTAGTGACAAGCGAATATCTCGTCCAGCTTCATAGATACCAGAAACGCCTTCCCAACCTGGTACACCGTTATAGTCAGCAACACTTGAATGGTCGATGTAATGTTCATCAAATAAGTTTTGCACACTTAAGTTAACCGATACATTGTCATTAGGCTGCCATTGAACGAATACGTCATGTACTTGATAACCTGGTTTATCAATTTCTGTCGTTTCGTCAGACCAGCCAATTTCAACCATACGATGAAACACTTCGATGTTGTTCAAATCTTGAACATAACTATAGTTCCAACCCATTTCAACAGTATCTGAGAAAATATAGTTAACATTCAAGCCCCATGTATCACCTCGGGCGTTGGCTAAACCATTAGCTTCATAACCTTCCACAGTATTACCATTTAGCTCTGCTTCGCTGTTTGTATAACTAGCGTCAAACCTAAAATCATTTAACCAATATGAGGCTTTAAGTTCAAAACCATTAGTTTCGAACTTGCCTACATTTTCATAATATGAACCAGCAGCTATTTTATCTTGAATGACATTATTAATTTCACTTTGATAAACAGAAGCAACTACTTGCCAATTTTCATCTCGGTAAGTTAACCCCAATTCAGTATTGTCTACTTCTTCGGCTTTTAAATGTGGCGCAAGAGTAGATTCACCATTTTCAATAGTGAATGAATCACCCACTTCTTTACCACGCATAGCTTCGGCATAACCAATATTCAAAATCCAATTTTCATTAAGGCTATACTGTAAACCAAGGTTTGGGCTTACGCCGTCACTATCGGTATTAGCATTATATGTTACTTGATCTAGTTCATATTCATCATAGCGAACACCAAAACTTAGCAATAACGCATTGGTAACTTGCCAGTGGTCCTGAACATATAGTCCAGTTACTGAGCCTTCTTCTTTAGCACCACTTTCACCAGGAGCGCCAGATTTAACTTCATCTTCGCGATATTCAACACCATAAGTAATAGTATGTTCGCCTACGTTGCTTGTATTGCGAATATCAAAACCTGTTGTGCTTACTTCACCACGATATATACCCCATCGACCATCTTGCTCAACACTTGCTTCAGTACTATAAATAGTCGTTTCTAAGTTAATGTATTCATCGGCAAAATAACTGTGATTGAAAACTAACGTATCGCGTTCAACAGTAAGTGGATAAAGAGGGTTCCAACTCGACTCAGGCCAATTAGGACGCTGAACAAAATCCCCCTCTTCTATCCTCGTTTCATAGCTAATGCTTAAGGATTGGTTTTCGGTAATATCACCACTTAGTTTAACAAAACCTAAGCTCTGCTCAGGATCTGTCCCTGAAATTTCATTACCTTCACCATCTTCCATATTTTCACGGTCAATCGTCATATATGAGCCAATAACGCCCCAATCATCATTGATACGACCAAATATAGAAGTACTTAATTGGTATCCTTCATTACTAAAATAACTTGCTTTGATTTTAGCGCCAAACTCTTCGCCTGCATCTAAAACATCATTAATGTTCTTTGTTTTAAAGCGAATTGCACCACCAATTGCACCAGCACCCGCGGTTGCCTCACCCGCACCTGCTTGAACTTCAACTTCTTTTAACAATTCAGGGTCAACAGATACACGGCCAATATGATGAAATAAGGTACTAGTTTGGGGTGCACCATCCACGGTTACATTAAGTTGAGTATCTTCTAAACCACGAATGTATACTTTCTGAGCGACACCTAATGAGCCACCAACAGAGACAGATGGTACAGAACGAAAGATGTCGGCTAAGTCATTGGCTTGATACTTTTCTAATTCTTCAGTGGCAATTACAGAGTTTGTGGTTTGACCAACCACCACAATTGTTTCTGTCTCTTTTTCATCGACAACTTTATTAATAGATTCTGCGTATGTCTGAGGAACAGCAATTGCGCTTGCAATTGCTATGGTTAAAGGAGTTAATCCTTTATTCGTTTTTCCAAGTTTCATGTCGGGCCTTTATAGATTAATTATGATAACAATTAGTTAAATACGAATTATTATCATTTTCAATCAAAGATCCAGTCTTTTTACATTTGTTACAAATAAATAATAAAGAAAGGGTTATTCTTTAGGGAAGGAAATCGTCATGCATAGACCTTCTGGCTCTATGTTCTTTGACTTGATTGTGGCTCTAATAGCAGCTAGCTGTCTTTTTGCTAATGCTAGCCCAAGACCAAAGCTATCACTGTTAGCGGCGCGTGAACTGTCAACTCTAAAAAAAGGTTTAAAAATGGTTTCTAAATATTGTTCAGGCACTCCAGGCCCCTGATCTATGATATTCACTTGAAATAAATCACTTTTTTCAACGACTGAAACTGATACTTTTTTTCCTTTTGGCGTGTATCGTAAAGCGTTTCTCAACACATTTTCTAACGCTTGGCCTGCGGCCCTATGGCTAGAGTTTTCGATCAATGCCGAATCAGGTAATTGACAACTAATATCTCTGTCTGGAAATTCAAATTTAGCGTCTTCAATCAAGACATCAAGTAGATCAATTAATTCAAGTGCTTCTTGCTGTAATTCAGGTTGTTCATTTTCAAGCCAAGCTAAACTGAGTGTATCTTCTACTAATTTTCGGATTTGTTTTGATTCACGATCTATTCGTTCAATATTTTTACTAGGATTTAACAAGCTATTTTCGTTATTTAGTGCAATATCAAGTCGAGTTAAAGGCGTTCTTAATTCGTGAGATAAATCAGCTATTAATTGTCGCTGACTGGTAATTTGCTCACCAATACGCGCCGCCATTTGATCAAAGGTTATCGCAAGCTCAGAAAATTCATCATTGCGCTCACCCATCATTTTTTTGGCGCTAACCGTAAAATTTCCTTTACTAAAATCTCGTGTCGCTGTTTTTAATTGAATTAGCGGTGTCATAATATAGCGATACAATAAGTAAGATAAAAATATTAGTAGTATTGCTGGAATAATTATTTGTAAGGTGACTTGGGTATATTGCCAATAAGCGCCGGGTCTCATTCTGCTAGGTAAATAGATGAGCAAACTTGTTTTTTTGTCGCTAAATGGCATTTGCATCACCGGGTTTCTATCAAAATACAAGTGTATCTTCCAGTCGACATTACGACCCAAATTATAACCTTGATAATATTCTGATTTTAATGTTTCACCAGCAATATTTTCTATACTAAAAGCAGCAACAACCATCCAGGTGTTTTCTTGTTTTTGTAATGCTGCTAACCAATTATCTAAGGCAATTTTATCCCCAGACAAATGTAACTGTTCGGCTTGTGCTCCCCAGCTAATGAGTGTTTGTTTATCTTCAAGGGAAAGGTAGCTCATCCCCTCTTCTGTCTTTGAGGTGAGTAAATTGAGAAAATAAAAAACTATCACTAAGCTAGTGGCAATAATAAGACATAATTTTAAAAACAGTTTGTGAGTCATATTAAGCAATAACCTTTACCATGGCTGGTTTGTAATCGCTGTCCTTGCCAATTTGCCTCATTGAGCTTTCGGCGTACTCGGCTCAAGTGCATATCTAAACTACGGTCGTATGCGCCAAGATTCTTATTGAGTACTTTTTGATATAAATAGGCCTTACTTAACACTTCTCCTCGATGAAGTAATAATTCCCACAATAACTTCAATTGAATAGGAGTAAAGTCCAACACTTCATTATGTATAGTTACTTTTTTAGTTTTATAGTTGATCTCTAAACCATCAACGATAAGTTCTTGTTGTGAGTTATCCTGAACTTTAGTGTGGCTACGGCGTAAAATAGCCTCTATTCTCAGTAATAATTCAGTGGTACTGAAGGGCTTGGCTACATAATCATCAGCTCCCTGGCTAAACCCTTGAATTTTTTCTTGTTCTGCACCTTTAGCCGTTACCATAATCACAGGTGTCTGGCATGACTTTCTTAAAACGTTAAGTAATGAAAAGCCATCTCGCTCAGGCAACATGACATCTAGCAAAATTAAATGATGTAGCTTAGAGGAAGCTCTAATTAAACCAGTTTCACCGTCAAAACATTGCTCTACTTGATAACCTTTACTGGTAAGTAATTCTGCTAATTGCTGGTTAAGAACGCTATCATCCTCAATCACTAAGATGCTGTAATCTGACATGTTGCTAGCTGCTTAAATAAAACAACTGATTGTATCGATACTATGTAGATTAGCAACTGCTACTTTCAATACTGAAATTTGATATTTACTAACAACATTACTTAGAAGTTAAGAATATTTGAATACTTTCACAATAGCCTTAGAATATTGATTAGTATATATTTTGTATGTGAAATAACTGAGGATGAACGATGACACAAGCTAACAAAATTCGCTGGGGTATTCTTAGCACAGCTAAAATTGCCCGCGAACAGATGATACCGGCAATTCATGCTTCATCATCTTCAGAAGTGGTGGCTTGTGCTTCACGTGATCAATCACAAGCTGATAGTTTTGCCAAGCAAGCAAACATTCCAGTTGCCTATGATAGTTACCAGCAGTTATTAGATGATGACAGTATTGATGTTATTTATAATCCATTGCCCAATCATTTGCATGTGCCTTGGACCATCAAGGCAATTGAAGCTGGCAAGCATGTATTATGTGAAAAGCCAATCGGTTTAGACGTTAATGAAGTTGCGCAATTAATTACAGTGACAAACAAGCATTCTCACTTAAAAGTAATGGAAGCTTTTATGTATCGCTTCCACCCACAGTGGCAAATAGCTAAACAACGTATTATCCAAGGAAAACTGGGGAAGTTACACGGCATTGATGCCGTGTTTACATATAATAATGTTGACCCAAATAATGTAAGAAATATGCCCGGTATTGGTGGTGGTGGCTTAATGGACATTGGTTGTTATTGTATTTCTATCGCCCGTTACTTACTCGAAAAAGAGCCCTTACGAGTCATGGGGAAATTAACCATTGATGATGATTTTCAAACGGATAAACATGCCAGCGCCATGCTCGACTTCGGTGATATTCGCACATCGATGTTTTGCTCAACACAAACTGAAGCATCTCAACGAGTAAAAGTTTTTGGAGAAAAAGGCAATTTAACTATTGAGCTTCCATTTAACCCGCCAAAAATGCAGGAGACCAAGTTGATTTGGCAACATCAAAAAGCAGAAGAAATTGAAATAGTTAAAGCTTGTGATCATTATGTTAATCAAGTGGATGCACTAGCCAATACTATAGTTCGTGGTACAGAGGCACCAACACCGCTCATTGATGCGCTTGCGAATATGAAAGTTATTGAAGCAATTTTTGCTAGTGATAAAGAGGATGCATGGGTAAATATCTAGCTATCTTATTTAGCACATATTAAGGTTCATTATTATTTAAATCGTGCAAAATTAGCTTAAAAAGATAACAATAAAAGTCGTGCTAATTGTGAGTATCGACAGCGATTCTTATTGAAGAAAGTTACAAATTCAGCTATAGCTTAATAAGACGAAATTATTGGAACTAAAATAATGTTTAACAAGCTTTGGCTAATACTTGTTGTTTATTTAGTATTTAGTCAAATATCAATTGCAGCTCAGCGCACTTTAAACATGAATGATGTTGCATGGCCTCCTTACTTTTTCATTGATAATCAAACTAAAAAATTTAACTTAGGCTTTGGCAAGGAACTTTTAAATTACTGTTTAGCTAAATCAGACTATAAAGTTAAATATATCAGGCTGCCTATTGATGGTACATACCAGTATATGAAGCAAGGCAAACTTGATTTAACGGTATACTCGTATAAAAAAGAAAGAGAGCAAGCATTAATTTATGGCAAAGAGCCTCTTTTTCGTTCTGAGTATGGTTTTTTAGTTCCTGCGAATAGTAAAATTCAAGTAAATACGCTCGATGATGTACTTCCTTATCAAATTGGCCACCTTGCTGGACTAACATACTCCCCAAATTATATGAAAATAATCAATGATAAAATGAAGCTTAAGCAAGTGACTGTAGGCCATACATTAGAGTCTATGTTTTTACAGTTGTTAGCGCCGAACCCACGCTTTGACATTATGGCGGACTCGAAAAGAACTTTTCATTGGTACGCAAAGAGTGCTGGAATTAGCGATAAAGTCAAAGTGCTAGATTACAACTTAATAACCAAAGACTACTTTATCACGGTAGCAAAACGCGCTAATAATATTGATAACCCGACAAAATTGCTCAATGAAACGGACAACTGCTTAAAGCAGATGAAAAAAGATGGTAGTTATGAAGCTATTTTGGCTAAGTACGAACAACACTAACCACGTAACTTAATTATGGTATTTGCTAACCCCCTGCGCCAGAAACTTTATTAAATGACTTGAAGCATCGACAACTTTTCTTTGATCTCCTGATATCGTTGTTGTTCACACGATGCAAAACCCGCTAACTTTTTTACTTTATTTCGACTAAACAAAGGCACTGTCATACCTACAAAAAATCGACAATACATTTCAACTGATATTGGCTGTGTTATCTTCGTTGATAAGTTTTGTTTAAAGTTTTCAGCATGTCTTATTAAATCTTCATCTGCAGGCCATGGCGCTTTGGATGAGTGTTCAAGTATCGCGGTTTTTCCTCGGCAAACACTACAATGACCACACCTTTGTGGAGCATTACCATCATCAAAATATCGCGCTAAATTATAACTTAGACAGGTATCAATTTGAAAAAAGGCAACCAAAGCAGCGATGCGATTAATTTCTTTTTCTTCTTTTTCAACAAAGTATCTATAAAGGTTCTCAGTCAATGCGAAGTCATTAAGCTCCTTGCTATTTACGTTAAAAACGTCAGTCATACGAGACGTTTCTAATACAATCATTTGTTGCTCTTGTAAATACTCTAGCGCGGTTATCACTCGATTCCTGTCTATTGATTTATCTTTTAGTAAATCATCAAAACTTAAACTGCCCCAGACTTTTTTAAACTGTGTCGCCTTGAATATTGCTGCAAGGAATTGCTTTCTTTGTTCATTAAAACCGGCAAGTATTTGCTCTTTGGGTTGTAAAAGCTTTATTTTAAAGTCAGCAAAATAAGCATGAGTCGCTTCAAGGATACCCAGCAATTCTAATTGTACAAGTAAGGTTTTTAACGGTAATTGCTTGATATTACTTGCATTTGAAAGCTGCAACAATTGCAACTCCCATTTGCCGCCATATTGAGTGAGCTGTGAGTCAGTTTTTATATTATCAACCACATATTCAATGCCACTCAACTCTGGTGTATCACCATAAACAAAGTTTTCAACAATATTCACGCCATCTAGGTTTGCTAAGGTAATACAATGAGACAAGTTGCCATCTCGGCCTGCTCTGCCAATTTCTTGGCTATAATTTTCTATCGACTTAGGCAAGTCATAATGAAAAACAAAACGAATATCACTTTTATCAATGCCCATACCAAAAGCAATTGTGGCAACGATCACTTGTATTTTTCCAGCCATAAAATCTGTTTGAATTTTACTGCGGATATCACTATCAAATCCTGCATGATAAGCACTAGCGTTAATACCTGATTTTTGTAAATAAGCCGCTACCTTTTCAGCACTGTGTTGCAGAGTGACATAAACAATACCAGTTCCTGATTGTTGCTTAATTTGCTGTGTTAAATAAGCGCTCTTATCTGCACTTGCCACAGGTACAACTGATAAGTCGAGGTTACTACGATAAAAACCTGTCTGCACAATATTCGCCTCGCTAATGGCAAATTTCTTAGCCATATCTAACTTAACTTTTTTAGTTGCTGTAGCAGTTAATAGCAGGGTCAAAGGAATATTCAATTCAACTGTAATGTTCGGTAATTTTAAATAATCAGGACGAAAATTATGTCCCCATTCTGAGATACAGTGGGCTTCATCAACCACTAACATTGACACTGACACCGACTGAATAAATTGACGAAAACGTTCATTCTTAAAACGCTCGACCGAAACCATTAATATTTTTATTTCACCATGACGTACTGCGGTCATAACCTCTTGTGTTTGATTACCTTTTAGTGTGGAATCAATACTTGCTGCAGCGATACCAATACTTGCTAGAAATGCTAGTTGATCTTTCATTAAGGCCAATAGTGGCGACACAACTAAAGTTAAATGAGGCAGATGCAAGGCGGTAAATTGGTAACACAATGATTTACCTGAGCCAGTAGGAAATATTGCTAAGCTAGACTGACCATTGAGTAATTGACTAATAGTTTGTTCTTGGCCATGACGAAACGAATCAAAGCCAAACGTGTTTTTAAGGGAGACGGCCAGAGCTTGTTTTTTAGGGTTGACAGTATTTCCATTCATAATAAAAACTCGGTTAAAGTCATGCGCAAACTCTCTATAAACTAACGATAAAGCATTAGCTGTAATGCAATTTTTCAATACGTTGACAAAACAGCACTAAATTTGAATAACTTTTTGCTTTAGCGTTAAATTCATTATCACAATTCGTTGAAATAAATTGGCACAAAATAGCATACACCGTAGCATCGAAGGTGCTAGGCTGTTCGCCAAAAAAGTAGTCTTGTTCAGCTAATAATGTTGATAACGCTGAAAAGCTTTTGTCACTAATAGCTAAAACCTCTTCTTTACTATGTCTACCTAACCCTTGGCCATATAAGTTTTTTCGCACCTTTCTTTGGATCATACTAGGCACAATAACTCTAATTGGCCAAGGTAAACCGCCAAAGAACGATGCTTTAACAACTTGCCAAGTATCATCAAGTATCCAACGAGAATAAACTAAACACCAATAAAGATTTTCATCTAAAGATTTAGTAAAAAGATAGGATTGTGCTTGCTGTGCTGGCGATAAATGATCATCCAATGAAAGCTTATGCTTATTTGTTAGATACTCAATAATCGCTTGTGAATCTGCAATTTTCACTTCATTTTCAGCGTCACTGTTTACTATAAACGGCAATTTCCCCTTAGGTGCCAGTTTTAAATTATCCGCTCCGGCAATGACTTCAAAGGGTAGACCTGCGATTTTCAAAAAAGCATCTACTTTCACTACAAACGGGCTAGGGTCCATCACACCAAAACTTGAACCAAAACTATATAATTTGATCATTTAACTTTCCTTGCCAATATAACGAGTACTGAGTATTTAAACAGTATTCTATAAAGCAGGTTTTTGCAAAAAAAATATAACACTTTCGCAGTTTTTTGACGGCGTCATTCAATATCCAGCAAGCTTTACAAACAAAATAATAGCTTTAATCAATTACTTAGTAAGGTATCAATAGGTGATAAAGTTGCTTATTCATATTTCAGCGGCTACAACAGAGATTTCTACCAATAGAGCTTCTCGCGCCATTTTCGCAGCAACACAAGCTCGTGCTGGTGCATGCCCTTCAGGTACCCAAGCATCCCAAACGGCATTCATATCCGCAAAATAACTCATATCTTTGACGTATATGGTTGCTGATAAAATATGCTTTCTATCGCTTCCTGCTTGCAACAATAAAGCATCTACTTTATCTAACATGGTCTGTGTTTGCTCACTAATATCTTTGGTGGCATCCGCCGCTACTTGTCCACACAAGTAAATTGTTCCGTTATGTTTGACAATACGGCTCATGCGTTGCTTGGTTTCTAATCTTTCTATGGTCATTGTTTATTGTTCCAACAGTTCTATAAATTTTTGTGATTGTTCAATGGCGACATTCATATCGCGCATTAGCACACTGACATCTTTTTTGATGGATATCATCTCACCCTGTAAAGCTCCAATAGCTTTAGCATTTAAGTTGTGTTTTAAAAACAAGCTATTGTCTTTCAAAGCAGTCAATACGGGTGCCATTTTACTTTCAGCCTTGAGCATAGACTTAATTAGAGTTCTATAACGGCGTTGCGTTTCTCTCAACTTTATTGAGCTTTGTCTTTTTAAATTATCACTCGATATTTGCTCAATCTCATCTTGCCATTCATCAAATAGGGCATCTGCTACATCTTCAATTTTTGCAATACGAGCACTAACCAGCTCTGCAGCTTTTTTAGAGTCTTCATATTGTTGGTGAATAACATTATATTGTTCTTCAAGCTCACCACCATCAAAGTTAATTAATGCCGTTATTTCTTCTAAAGCTGATTTGAATTGTTGCTGAGCTTCTTGTTGGGATTCTTTGCCATCGACCACGCGATCTACCAATATGTCGCGTTTGTGAATACCTACTTTTTCCATGGCAGAGTAATAAGCAGTTGAACAAGCTGACAGCATTACCATAGTTGATAACATCAACAACGTACCTTTGAATTTTAACATGAACAACTCCTTCGGTTTTTCATTACTACCTTACTAATGAATCTAATACCAATCAGTATAAAGTAATCAACTTAGCATAGTTATAAAAGGCATTAAGCTTATTATTAAAAAATAAAACCCCAAGGTTTTTCAACATTGAGGTTTTAAGTAATAGCATATTAATTTAACAATTAGGCGATGGGAAATCGCTCAAATTCTAGGAAAACGCACGGAGCTGACAGTAGTCAGTGAGTACGATTGACAACGAAGTTGTTCGATTCAACAAGTCTAAAGTTAAATTATTCCCATTCGATTGTAGCAGGCGGTTTACCTGAAATATCGTAAACCACTCTTGATATACCATCAATTTCATTAATAATACGATTAGACACTAACCCTAAGAAATCATAAGGCAAGTGTGACCAACGTGCGGTCATAAAGTCGATAGTTTCAACACAGCGCAGGCTAACAACCCAATCATATTTACGTGCATCGCCCATTACCCCAACAGAGCGTACAGGTAGAAACACGGTAAACGCCTGGCTTACTTTATGATATAGGTCAGCCTTGTGTAATTCTTCGATGAATATAGCATCTGCACGACGTAACAAGTCTGCATATTCTTTTTTCACTTCACCTAGTATACGTACACCTAACCCTGGGCCAGGAAATGGGTGGCGATAAAGCATATCGTAAGGTAAGCCTAGCTCCAAACCAATTTTACGTACTTCATCTTTAAATAATTCACGCAATGGTTCAACTAAGCCGAGCTTCATGTCATCAGGTAAACCACCTACATTATGGTGTGATTTAATAACATGTGCTTTACCGGTAGCGGATGCAGCAGATTCAATAACATCGGGATAAATAGTACCTTGCGCTAACCATTTAGCATTTTCTAGCTTTTTCGACTCTTCATCAAAAACGTCAATAAAAACATTACCGATGATTTTACGCTTAGCTTCAGGCTCATCTTCGCCAGCTAAGCGCTCTAAAAATCTATCTTCAGCTTTTACATGTACTATGTTTAAACCAAAATGGTCGCCAAACATATCCATGACTTGTTGGCCTTCGTCTAAACGAAGCAAACCATTATCAACAAATACACAGGTAAGTTTATCACCAATAGCGCGTTGTAAAAGCATGGCGACAACTGATGAATCAACACCACCTGATAGCCCTAAAATAACTTGATCATCGCCCACTTGTGCTTTCATTTTAGCAACAGCATCTTCAATAATTGAGGCCGATGTCCAAAGTTTGTCACATTGACAAATATCAACAACGAAGTGCTCTAAGATACGCATTCCTTGTTTGGTGTGTGTTACTTCAGGGTGAAATTGTACGCCGTAAAATTGCTTTTCTTCATTTGCCATAGCAGCGAAGGCACAACTATCAGTTTTAGCAACCGTAACAAAACCTTCTGGAATAGCTGATACTTTATCGCCATGACTCATCCATACGTCTAATAAAGCATTACCGTTGGTATTAACACTGTCTTCAATCGCATTAAACAAGGCTGACTTTGCCACAACTTCAACGGCAGCATATCCAAATTCTTTATGGTCACTGCTGGTCACACTACCGCCGAGTTGTTCGGCCATAGTTTGCATGCCGTAACAAATACCTAACACGGGAATATTGGCACTAAATACGTATTCAGGTGCACGTGGTGAGTTTTCCATGGTAACTGATTCTGGACCACCGGCAAGAATAATGCCTGTAGGGTTAAACTCTTTTATCTGTGCTTCAGTTACATCCCAAGACCAAAGTTCACAGTAAACGCCAATCTCACGTACACGACGAGCAATAAGCTGTGTGTACTGAGAACCAAAATCTAATATCAGTATGCGGTGATCATGAATGTCTTTACTCATGTTTGTTTTCCTACTATTGATGGCTCGTCATGAATCAACTTTATGCTGCATTGTCATCGTAATGAAACGAAATCATTTATAAATATAAACTCATTAGTTTCATTTCTCGACGGCTTTGCCTAAAGCCTATTCATTTAGAGCAATATCTGTGTGTATAATCTTGCTGAGTTTATCTTTAATTGAGAGTACAACTCAGCAAGTTTGAATTTGTGTCTCTTATATAAATTCAGAGATAAAGCGTTTTACAAAGTAGTTTTGTTCGAAAACAAAGAAGAAGCGCGGAGTTGACGCTAGTCAATGAGCACTTCTGATACCGTTCTCGTCAAAAATACTAAGTAAAACTAGCCCGTACGGTAGTTAGGCGCTTCTTTGGTGATAGTTACATCATGTACATGCGACTCACCCATGCCTGCTGAAGTTATTTTCATAAACTCAGGTTTAGTTCGCATTACTTCAATAGTTGCACTACCGGTTAAGCCCATAGATGAGCGTAATCCACCCATCTGCTGATGAATAATGGCTGCTACAGGACCTTTGTAAGCCACACGGCCTTCAATGCCTTCAGGTACTAGTTTGTCAGCTTCACCATCAGATTTTTGGAAATAACGGTCACTCGAACCTTCTTTTTGATCCATCGCACCTAAAGAGCCCATGCCACGATATGATTTATAGTAGCGACCTTGATAAAGTTCAACTTCTCCCGGAGCTTCTTCAGTACCAGCTAACATGCTGCCAACCATTACACAGTGAGCACCCGCAACTAAAGCTTTAGCAATATCACCAGAAAAACGAATACCACCATCGGCGATAACAGGTATACCTGTGCCTTTTAACGCTTCTACGGCATTTGAAATAGCCGTTAATTGTGGTACACCAACGCCAGTAACAATACGAGTAGTACAAATTGAACCTGGGCCAATACCGACTTTAACCGCATCAACACCAACATCTGCTAAGGCTTTTGCACCAGCGCCTGTAGCTACGTTGCCAGCAACAATTTGTAAATCTGGATATTTATCGCGTGTTTCTTTAACTCGATCAAGTACACCTTGAGAGTGACCATGAGAAGTATCAATTAGCAACACGTCAACACCAGCAGCCACTAATGCGTCTATGCGTTCATCAGTACCAGCGCCTACACCAACAGCAGCACCAACTCGTAACCGACCTAATTCGTCTTTACAAGCATTCGGCTTTCTTTCTGCTTTTTGATAATCTTTTGCCGTAATTAAACCCTGAAGTTTAAACGCGCTGTCAACCACTAGAATTTTCTCAATGCGATTTTCATGCATTAAACCAAGAATTTCTTCACGTTCGGCTTTATCTGTTACTGTCACTAGCTTTTCTTTTGAGGTCATCAATGCTGAAACAGGTTTAGTTAAATCTGCCTCAAAACGTAAATCACGACCCGTGATAATACCAACCAAGTTATTTGCATCATCAACAACAGGAAAACCTGAAAAACCTAGTTCATCTGCTTTACGCATGACCTGTTCAATGGTGTCATTAGGGCTAACAGCAACGGGATCTGAAACGATACCACTTTCATACTTTTTAACTTGCGATACATTGCTAGCTTGCTCAGCAATGGTCATGTTTTTATGAATGAAACCTATACCACCCTCTTGCGCTAAAGTTATAGCCAAACGCGCTTCTGTTACTGTGTCCATCGACGCAGATATCATAGGTACATTCAAGTTGATTTTTCGGGTTAGACGGGTTTTTAAATCGGCTGTATGAGGTAGCACCGTAGAATGAGCAGGTACTAGTAGAACATCATCAAAAGTTAACGCTTCTTGGGCAATTCGTAACATCGCAATATCACCAGAGTTAAGTGTGGAGTGGATACCAAGCAATTAATGTTGGTATCGAATATTGCGGCAGAATTTTAACCGTTTTCTTCGTTTAGGTAAACATAAATTTGCTTTTAAAGTACAAAAGAATGCAAAATAAGTGCCCTAAATGACTATTAACTATTTTTATGACAAAACAGCACATTTTACAAGTCAGTGAACTGACAAAAAAAGTACGTTTTATTTTAGAAAGCGAGCTACATACTGTTTGGCTAACCGGTGAAATATCTAACTTTGTTGCAGCGAGTTCAGGTCATTGGTATCTATCACTTAAAGACAGTAAATCACAAGTACGCTGCGCTATGTTCAAAGGCAACAATCGGCGGGTCAGATTAAAAGCAGCTAATGGCCAACAAGTACTAGTGAGAGCCAAAGTTTCATTATATGAACCGCGAGGCGACTTTCAATTAATCATTGAACAAATGGAAGATGCGGGTGAAGGTTTATTACGTCAACAATATGAACAGTTAAAAAATAAACTCAGTGCTCTAGGTGTTTTTTCACAGTCACATAAAAAGGCAATTCCTAACCACATTAGTACCGTTGGTATTGTTACTTCACCAACAGGTGCTGCAGTTAAAGACATCCTTACCGTTTTAAGGCGACGCAACCCAAATATCAACGCGATTATTTATCCTGCTTTAGTGCAAGGGGAATATGCCAGTAACGATATTTGTCATGCTATTTATCAAGCTAATATTCGCAAAGAGTGTAATGTACTTATTGTGGGCCGAGGTGGTGGCTCACTTGAAGATTTATGGTCTTTTAATGAAGAATCTGTTGTGCAAGCAATATATGACTCTACGATTCCTGTTATTAGTGCAGTGGGTCATGAAGTAGATACTACGTTAAGCGATTATGTGGCCGATTTACGTGCTGCCACGCCTTCTGCCGCAGCTGAATTAGTTTCCAGCGATAGTAGTGAGCTTATTGAAAAAATCACTATCGCTAAGCAGCGTTTTTCTCAAGCGATACTAAAGAGAATATCAACATATCGCCAACAACATAGTTATCTTGAACATAGATTAAAACAAGTTCACCCAGAGCAACAATTATTAGTACAACAACAAAAAGCTGATGAGTTAGAGATACGATTACGCCAAGCTTTCAATCGCTTAATGCAACAAAGTACCCAGCGACCAAAACAATTGCAACAAAGACTGGAATTAGCTTCACCGCTAAAACCGATCATAGAGCAACACGCGCAAGTCAAGCTACTCAAACAACGGTTAGTTTATGCTATGCAAATCAATCAACAACAAAAGAGTGACGCTTTCATTCATTTAATTGAACAGTTGCATCTGGTTAGTCCGTTAGCGACTATTGCAAGGGGATATAGTGTAACCCGCAATATTGACAATAAAGTCATTAGTTCTGTTGAGCAAGTTAGGGCTAACGATGAAATCAAGGTACAAGTTACTGATGGGGTCATTAAAGCCAACGTTATTTAAGACGCTAAATATTATCCCTCTTGTGTGGTAATGGTATCAAATAATAATTGGCTTACTTGTTTGTGACTTTTTGGCGAAAATTTAACACCAAAAGATAAGCCATCATTTTGTTGCTTTAAATTGCAAACAGCCCCTTGTAGTTTCAAGTTATGACCGCCCTGTTTGTCTTCAACTACAATTATAATCGCTTTTTTCTCTGACAAAACTAGTTTTTCACCATTGACAATACCTAGCTGACAGCCATTGATAGATAGATTAGCTATCGTGGTCTCCCAATAGCTTTCGTCTATTTTTACTTTAGCGATTATATCGGTTTCTATACGAATAGAGGACCGTAAGTTTTGTAAACCTACGGTACGAGGAAATTCCAACACCATAATACGAGATGGCATCTGGATGGTTTGCTTGATGGAACTTACAAAAGCAACTACTGCACCTTCGTGCCCTTCAATGAGTCCTCTTACCGTGATTTTGGCACCTTGAATAAGGTGTTGAGAAAACTTACCAAGTCTGTTTGCTTCAGGAAATTGAATCAAAACATATTGTTTTGGTAAATAGCCAATAAAAGTGGTTCTAAACTTACCTCGCTGCCCGGCGGGGGTAATCACATCAATGGTGACTAAAGAGCCGGCATGAAGTAACGCTAAATTGCGATCTAAGCGCGCTGAGGTTTCAATTTTGGTCGGTTGATCCGCCATAAGTCTACGTTATTAAAAGCAATGATTATTAAAACAACAGTAGCAAAAGATAAAAATAATAGATAGAAAATTTTTAAGTCTCGAGTTACCTAAAAACAGCACTAAATTGTCTGCTCGTAACTCGAAACTCACAACTATTATTTGTTGTCTTTGTTATAGCCTTGTGTTGCTCTAGCGATTTTCTTCTGCTCCGTATAGGTAAGCTTTTTCTTACCCGCGAACGGGTTAGACGTTTCTCTAAACTCAATACGAATGGGAGTGCCCATGATTTTTAACGATTTACGGTAGTAGTTCATTAAGTATCGTTTATATGAACTAGGTAGTTTCTTTGCCAAATTACCATGAATAACAATAATTGGTGGGTTATAGCCACCCGCGTGAGCATATTTAAGTTTTATGCGACGACCCTGATGCATTGGTGGTTGGTGATCAAATACCGCCATATCAAGAATTTTAGTGACCATGGCTGTAGAAATACGCTTAGTAGCACTGATAAAGGCTTCTTCAACAGACTCATATAGATGACCTACACCCGTACCATGCAATGCCGAAATAAAATGAATTTTTGCAAAATCAATAAAACCTAAACGTCTGTCTAATTCAGTTTTAATTCTGTCTTTTACATGATCATCAAGACCATCCCACTTATTCACCGCTAATACGAGTGAGCGACCTGATTCAAGTATAAAACCCAGTAGGCTTAAGTCTTGATCGGTAATGCCTTCTCGCGCATCGATAATTAGCAAACAAACATTGGCATCTTCGATGGCCCGCAAGGTTTTAATTACTGAATATTTTTCAACAACATCAGTCACATTTTTACGACGACGAATTCCAGCAGTATCAATTAACGTATATTCACGGCCATCATGCTCCATTGGGATATAAACACTATCACGTGTTGTACCAGGCATATCGTAAACAACAACACGCTCTTCACCTAAAATACGGTTAGTCAGTGTAGATTTGCCGACATTAGGTTTGCCAATAATAGCCAACTTTATCGAATCGGTTTCATTTGGTGCTTCTGCTAGCTGTTGCTCTAACTCTGCTTCTGATAATTCATAATCACCATCAAACTCATCATTTTCTTGAGATTTCGGTTGTGCTAAGGCTTCTATATGAGGGGTCAGTGCTAAGGTTAATAATTGCGTTACGCCACGACCATGAGCTGCGGCAATTTGATGTACATCTTCACCTAAGCTTAATGCGTAAAATTCCGCTACAGCAGAATCGGCATCTATGCCATCGACTTTATTCGCGACTAAAAAGACTTTTTTATTTTGCTTACGTAGATAGTCAGCAATACCATAGTCAGCAGAGGTTAACCCGTCACGGGCATCAACTAAGAACAATACAGCATCGGCTTCTTCTACAGCCATTAATGACTGTTCTGCCATAAGTGTATCTATCCCTTCTTCATCGCCTTGTATACCCCCGGTATCAATAACAATGAATGGGTGCTCTTCAACTTCTGCCTTGCCATATTGACGATCACGGGTTAAGCCCGGGTAATCGGCAACCAAAGCATTTCTTGAGCGCGTTAAGCGATTGAATAACGTTGATTTACCAACATTAGGACGGCCAACTAGGGCGACAACAGGAAGCATGAAAACCTCAAAATTAAATTATAAACTCTTTGCTTTATCTTTAGCTAAACTATCGATAAAAGTGAGTACGTAAAAACAAGTAACGGCCCCATATGCTAAAGCATTGGAGCCGTATATATATTGTAGGCTTTGGCTTACATTCATGCAACGTAAGCGATGACCTACAGTCTAAAAGATTTAGTTAGCAGGCGTTTCAATTGCCTGTAAATCACCATTTCGAGATTGAGTATATAATACATTCTCAATGACTGTTGGGGTCGCATGAATACCGCTACTATCAACTTCATGTCGAGCAACTATTTCACCGGTTTCTTGGTCTAGCCAATGTAAATAGCCTTCAAAATCACCGACAACAATATAATCATCAACTAAAGCGGGTCCAGTAACGCCACGGTTAGCTAAAGCCAAATTGCTCCAACGCTCAATACCATTGACTCTGTCAAGTGCATAAACATGACCACGAATATCTGTTAAGAAAATTGTATTTCGGTAAATTGCAATTTGTCGGTAAGATGAATATTGGCGTTTCCACAGAATTCGACCACTCTTCAGCTCAATAGCGGCAAGGTGACCTCTTGAAGAAACAGCATAAATTTTATCACCAAAAACCACCGGTGCTGTATCTACATCAACCACACGCTCAAGCTCGGTCGAGCCTGAAGGCTCACCTATATCAGTTGACCATCCTTGTTGTCCTTTTTCGATCAGATAAACATCAATACTTCCCTTTGGCGTGCCAATTAAAACACCACCTGAAGCAGCAACAGGGGTACTTATACCACGAAGTGTTAAGGCAGGTACGTCTTGCTCTACTTGCCATATTTCATCACCAGTATTAGCATCGAATGCTTTCATGATACCGGAGGCTGAATTAACAATGACAACACCTGATTCTATCGCCGGTGTATTAATAATTTCACCTTTGATATTGGCTTGCCATAATATCTCACCGTTTTGTGCACTTAAAGCGAATAACTTGCCATTTTCACTACCGATAAACACTTTATCCAAACCCGCAACTGGACCACCTGAAAGTAATGCTGAGACTCTATTACTCCAAAAGCTACGCTGCTTGTCTAAGTCACTTAAATCAGTATGCCAAAGTGTTTTACCTGTTTTCTCGTCAAAAGCGAACACATCGCCAGCTCTGCTAGCACTGAAAACCTTATCATATGCGGCGAAAGGTTTGAGACGTGAAAAGTAATTGCCACTACCGTCGCCAACGCTTTCTTCCCACAAAACGTTCGCTTTAAACTGATGTTCAAAGTCAACAAGTTCTGCTGGAGTATCATGGTTATCTTCTTCTTCATCAGTCGATGAACAAGCAAACAAAGTACTCGAAAGCAATAATACGACTAATACCTTTGTGTGTTTGCTCAACAAGCTTGCGCTTGTTTGTTTTTTAGAAAAAAGCATCAAATAACCTTATTTACTTAGCTACAGGAACTGAGGTTGATAAATTTACAGCTGTTGCAAGATCATCTAACTTCATTTGCAAACTTGGAGAACTAGCTAAACCATCGGCAGCAATTGCCGCTTGATAGGCGTCACGCGCTAATTCTTCTTTACCTTGTAACAAATAAGTATCACCTTTAATTTCTTCAATAGCTGCAGTAAAAGATTCAGGTAATGGCTGAGCTAACGTAACTAACGCTTCACTATATTGCTCTAATTGGATCTGTACACGAGCTAATCGTAAACTTGCAATACCTTTAATGCCACCGGTTGGTGCACTAGCAATAGCAGCACTTAATTGCGTTTGAGCAAGAGCCCAATCTTTGGCTGTTGCGGCTTCTTTAGCTAAGGCTAAGGCAGTTAACGATGCATAACTTGTATTAGTATTTTCACTAATGAATTTTTCTGCATTTGCATTAAAATTAGCTTTGTCTTTAGTACTATTCTCGATCAAAGTTTGATAACTTTCTGAAACAGCTAATTCATTGTCTAATTTATTATCTTTATATAAATTAAAACCAATAAACCCCGCAAAACCTAGCGCGATACCAGCAATAATCATATTGCCATTTTCTTGCCAGTAACCTTTAAGCGCTTCTACTTGTTGTTCTTCAGTTTGATAAATTTCCACTTTTTCACCTTCGACTAAACGTCTTCAATTAATGTCGTTAATAAACTCGGAATTTGCTCAAATGCCAAGTTTTGTTGATCTTGTTGTCCGCGTAAGTACTTAACCATAACTTTTTGCTCTGCAATTTCGTTATCGCCCAATATTAATGCGATTTGTGCGCCTGATTTATCAGCTCGCTTTAATTGTTTTTTCATATTGCCGCCGCCACAGTGACATTGCAATCGAATATTAGGTACCTGATCTCGCCATTGCTCTGCCAATTGGTTTGCTGCAATTTGTGCATCATCACCTAAAATCACTACATAGGCATCGACTTGCGCACGCACATTAGTCACCTTATCTAACTCTGTTAGCATAAGTACTAAACGTTCAATCCCTAAGGCAAAACCAAAACCTGGGGTTGCTTTACCACCAAGCTGTTCGACTAAACCATCGTAGCGCCCACCAGCACAAACTGTACCCTGTGCCCCTAGACTGTCGGTAACCCACTCAAACACAGTGCGATTATAGTAATCTAAACCTCGCACTAAGCGTTCATTTAAAATGTACTTGATACCTGCAGCGTCTAAACGCGCACAAAGATTTGCAAAATGTGCTTGTGTCTCTTCACCAAAGTAATCTGACAGTTTAGGCGCATCTGCTAATGCTTCTTGCACTTGCGGATTTTTGCTATCTAATACACGTAATGGATTCGAGTGCATACGACGCTTAGAATCTTCATCTAATAGCGATTCTCGCTCCGTTAAATACGCCACTAAAGCATCACGATAATTGGCACGCTCTTCATTGCTACCTAACGAATTCAACTCTAGTGTGACAAACTCATTGATGCCAAGTTCCCGCCATAATCGAGAAGTTAGTAAAATAACTTCTGCATCTATGTCAGGTGTCGCTATACCAAAGGCCTCTAGACCGAATTGATGAAATTGGCGGTAACGACCTTTTTGCGGTCTTTCATGGCGAAACATCGGTCCCATATACCAAAGGCGCTGTTCTTGATTATATAAAAGCCCGTGTTGATTGCCTGCTCGAACACAACTTGCCGTGCCCTCGGGACGCAATGTTAAACTATCGCCATTGCGATCATCAAAAGTATACATTTCTTTTTCAACAATATCGGTTACTTCACCAATAGAGCGCTTAAACAATGCGGTTGATTCAACTATCGGCATGCGAATTTCAGCAAAGCCATAGTTACTCGCAACACGGCGCAAGACGGATTCAACCATCTGCCAGATATTTGTTTCGTTTGGTAAGCAATCATTCATGCCACGAATTGCTTGTAATGTCTTGTTTTTTGACACTGAATACTTCTCTTAAATTTATTTTTGTCTGATTAAATCATCACTACATTTTGTAGGCAGCGCGCATTGTACCTAATATCGCTAGCCTAATAAACCAACATACTAAAATAGCATGAGGGTTAATCTACCGATTTAAAGTCAATTTGATTCTTTTCATCGAGTCGTTCACTAATTGCATTAGCTTTAGCTCGTATACGTTGCTCAAGTTGCTCGACCAAATTGGTATTATCAAAACGTTCTTTTTGGCGAATGCCATCGAGATAAAAACCACTTTTTTTACTACTGCCGGTTAAGCCTAGATCTGACACCATTGCTTCGCCTGGGCCGTTAACAATACAGCCTATAATAGAAACATCCATTGGTGTCATTATATCTTCAATGCGCTGCTCTAATGCATTCACGGTTGCCACAACATCGAATTCTTGTCGAGAGCAACTAGGGCATGCAATTAAATTAATACCTCGACTGCGAAGTTTAAGAGACTTTAAAATATCAAAACCTACTTTTATTTCTTCAATAGGGTCTGCCGCTAATGAAATGCGCAAAGTATCACCAATACCTTGAGACAATAGCAAGCCTAGGCCTACCGAAGATTTCACCGAACCAGAACGCAACCCACCGGCTTCGGTTATACCTAGGTGCAAAGGATTATCGATTTGTTTGGCTAATAACTTGTATGACTCTACGGCAAGAAATACATCAGAGGCTTTCACACTGACTTTAAATTGATCAAAGTTAAGTCGGTCAAGAATATCCACATGACGCATTGCCGATTCAAGTAGTGCTTCAGGTGTCGGTTCAGTATATTTTTCTTGGATATCTTTTTCTAGAGAGCCACCATTAACACCAATTCGAATAGGTATATTATGGTCTCGAGCACATTCAACAACACTACGCACTCGGTCTTCTCGGCCAATATTCCCTGGATTAATACGTAAACAATCAGCACCGTATTCGGCAACTTTTAACGCAATACGATAATCAAAATGAATATCAGTCACTAAGGGCACATTGACTTGTTTTTTGATTTCACGAAAGGCTTCAGCGGCATCCATAGTAGGTACACTGACACGAACAATATCAGCGCCAACTGCTTCTAATGATTTTATTTGTGCGACAGTCGCTGCAACATCTGTTGTTTGCGTATTGGTCATCGATTGCACTGTAATAGGTGCATCGCCACCAACCGGTACATTACCGACCATAATTTGACGAGATTTACGACGAATAATTGGAGATTCTTTAAACATTACATTTACGGGAATATCCTTTGAAGATACTCCCTCCTACAAAAAGTTATTATAGCGCGGCTATGGGCAAAGTAAATTTAGCGATATTACCTACGTTAAAGGGCGACATATCTATAGCCTGGCCGTCAAACACAATACTTGCTAATTCTGGTTTTCCTAAGGTTACTTTTAACGGTGGCTTGCCAGAAACCGTCATTACGTAACCTGATTTTTTCACGCCCCAAGCAATTCGCTCGCCAGTGTCATCATAAATATTGACCCAACAATCCCCCGAAAAAGTAAATATTGCAACACTTAACTCAAGCTCTTGTGCCGCTTCATTTACTAATGTTAGCGGTTTTTCATCAATGCTAACTTGCTCGATAGCATGCGTAGTCAACTCATCAGCCTCAGGCACTATAGCAGAGTCTGTTGTTACTTCTACTGGGACTTGTATTGTTTTATTAGTAAGCGTTATTTCGGGCTGATTTTTTTCATCATTGTTCTTTTTTGCCTTAACAGTATCTGCAACTGATTGCTCTGATTTTGCTATCGGTTGTTCAATTACTGACTTTATTTTTTCAGGAATTGTTGTCTCCGAAGTTTGCAGCCACCATAACACCATGAGACCAAATAAAATGGCTACGATTAAATAGCTAAACCACATTAACCGGCTATGTTCAGCTTGTTTTTCTGTTAAATTAGAAAAACTTTGCATTTCACTACGTTGTACTTCTGCAATACCAAGCATGTCATAAGCACTGATTACTTCATCAATATCAACATTCACTAATTTAGCATAGCTACGCAAATAACCACGGTTAAACGTTGCTGGCAACTTTTGATCAAAGTCATCAGCTTCTATCTCATTAACTAGACCTTGTTTAAACTTCAGTTTTTCTGCAACATCATCAACACTCATGGATAACTTTTTACGAGCTTCACTGAGCATTTGGCCTGGGCCAACCATGATCATATCTTCGCTAAGTTCATCTACCTGTTTATTGTCCGGCGTCATCATTGTTTTCTTGCTCATTTATCGATTCACCGATTTAGGATTTTCTAAAAACAATATTTCTTTAATATGAATTCTTTTGTTTTTAGACAGTTTGTTCCAACGACGTAGCGCTTTGATCTTTATATTATATTTAACTGAAATATTATATAAAGTATCCCCTTGTTCAACCACATGAAAATCAGGGAACTTTTTTGACTTTTTAGCCATATCTGTTGTTTGTTTTGCTTCAGTTTCATTAATTTCTTGCTGGAATTGTGCGGATATATTTTTATCAGACGCTTTTTCAGTGATTACCGTTTTAGCTTTCTCAGCAACTGCTGCAATTTCTTTTTCTACTGGTTTTATTTTTTCTTGCACAGGCGTGATAATTTCTTTACCGACAACTTTCAAACCAACAGGAATCTCAACATTGTCTTCAATAATAGCTGCTGGTTTCTTGGCGACATAAAAAATCTCTCTATCTTCGATAGGCTTTTCTATGGTTTTTTCAGTCAATATGTCCATTTTGGTTTCTGCATCCGATACACTTTCAGCTGCTGTTTTTGTTACTTGCCCTTGCTCAACTTTAGAAAACTGAGTCACTTCTTTTTCCACAAAAGGTTCAACATTACTTTTAGCTGCACCATCACGGACCACTGCTTCAGTAATCTTAACCATTGGCGCTGTCATTACTACTAAGGGCTTTGCTGATTTAGTTGCTGGTGATTGAGTTTTAACCACCAATTTTTTATCTGTTTTTGCAATACTAGGCTCCGCTACTTCTGCGGCTATTGCGGCTTGTTTAGCATTACCCCGCAACTGTTCAGGTGTACTAGCTTCAACAGCAGCCGTTATCAACGCTGCATTTATAGCTGCAGCATTAGCAATAGGCATTACAACTGAGGATGTTGTGGTTTGATTTTCTTTAGCTACACTCGCTTCATTGCTCGAACTTTTAGTAGTGCTCACTTGTGTTGGAGCTGCTGTTTGAGCTGCTGTTTGAGCATGGGCAACAATAGGTAAGCCTCTTTTTGGAGAGAGTTTTACCACTCTTTTTTTAACTTGTGTTGCGTCATCATGAACCTGAGTATCTTGAAATCTTTTTGCTAAATTATCAGCTTCAATCACGGCTAATTCATTAAGTATATATTGCTGAGTTTCCCATGACTGAGGATACATTTTCACTAACATAGTAGCGTAATTTTTAGCAATTTTTCGCTGCCCAAGTTTAATATAAACTTTATAAGCCAATGCTAGAGAATGTGAAGTAAACCGACGAGTTACTTTTTCAAAACGTTGTTGATATAGTTTTGCTTGCTTAAATTCGGCCATTGCATATTGCAATTGCACCATCTGCATTAATGTAGAAGCACTACTTGGGTTATGTAAAATAGCCTTTTCTAAATACATTTCGGCTTTAGAGAAGTCATCTTCCTGTAAAAAACAAGCTGAGAGGTTGTCATAGCTTTTAGCAACTAAAATATAACTCGGCACTGCGATAGCTTTTAAAAATTGCTGTTCTGCTGCTTGAGTTTGATCTTGACGACATAAATAAACACCGTAGTTATTCAATGTATCAGCATCATCACTTTTAATAGATAAGGCTTTCTCATAAGATTCAACTGTTAACTCGTGTTCACCCACCTTTTCATAGTAATGAGCAAATGCGGTATAAACCTGAACCATGTTAGGTGCAAAATTTTTCGCTTTCTCTAAGTTTTGTTTGGCTTGAGGCATATTCCCCATTTTCAAATAGCCTAAACCAAGTGAGACTCGCGTTGCTGCCATATCATCTCTGTTGGCTTGGTTTTTAACAATCGGTATTTCACCATTTTCAAAGTCTTGTGTTACACAAGCAGATAAACTTATCGTCAACAAAGTTGCAAGAAGAGTGGTAAATTGTTTTTTAATCAAAGATCTATCCCTTAAATTTGAGTAGATAAACAAACTGATGGCTAGCCAAATTTTTATTGTTTTTGAAATAATAACGCGATCAGACTATCTTTACCGAAATTTCGTTAGCTTTCACCTGTTTTTTTTCTGTTTGGGCATTTTGTTGTATCTGAGTACGTTTAGTCCTATCTATAACGTCACCAGCCAACTGGCCACAAGCAGCATCAATATCTTCGCCACGAGTTCTACGAGTGATAACAGTTAATCCGTAGCTCTGTAGCACTTTATCGAAACGATCGATACGAGAATTACTTGGGCGTGTATAAGGCGAACCTGGGTAAGGATTGAAAGGAATTAAATTAATTTTACTGGGTAAATCTTTTAATACATGAGCTAATGCGTGTGCTTGGTCAGTCGAGTCGTTGACATGATCTAGCATTACATACTCAATAGTTGCTTGTTTATTAGCTTTTGAGCCATCGATATACCGACCAGCTGCGGCTAAAAACTCTTCCAATGGATATTTTTTATTTATCGGTACTAACTCATCACGCAAGGCATTATCTGGGGCATGAATAGAAATCGCTAAAGCGCAATCAATTTTTTCTTTCAACATATCAAGGGCTGGCACAACGCCAGAGGTACTTACAGTAACTCGGCGCTTAGACAAGCCATAACCTAAGTCGTTAAGCATAGTATCTAGGGCTGGAATTAAGTTCTTCATGTTTAGCAGTGGTTCGCCCATGCCCATCATAACTATATTGGTGATGGGTCGTTTACCGGTAATACGTGTTGCGCCTATATCATTAGCAACGCGCCAAACTTGTCCGATGATTTCAGCCATTGATAAGTTGCGATTGAAGCCTTGCTGGGCAGTTGAGCAAAAGGTGCATTCCAATGCACAACCTACCTGCGAGGAAACACATAACGTAGCGCGATCATTTTCTGGGATCCACACCGTTTCAACTTCTTGGCCGCCTTCTAACACTAATGCATATTTAATAGTGCCATCAGTAGAGATTTGCTTTTGTGATATTTCTGGTGCTTTAATTTCACAATTTCGTTGTAGCTTTTCCCGCAATTTTTTATTGATATTCGTCATCTGCTCAAAATCGGCATAACCAAAGTGATAAATCCATTTCATTATTTGATCAGCACGAAATGGCTTTTCACCTATTTCTGAAAAGTAATCACGTAAGCCTTGGTGGTCAAGATTTAACAAATTTATTTTAGCCTTTTTCGGGGCATTTTCTATGGTTACAGCATCTTGGCTCATACAACAAACTCTCACAATTTAAACTGAATAGAACAGGGGAATCACGAATGCGAATTGTACGCTTTTTGAGCGAATTTCGCAATTTTATGCGCAAGCATAAAATACAAAAAGGATTTTACTGAAGCATCAGTAAAATCCTTTCCTTTTTTGTAGGTCGCAGCTAGCTGCAACAAAGTTAGCGCAAGCGCTAACCTACAATAAATCAATTAACGAGTGCGAGTGCAAATCTCATCAGCCGAGAAGAAGTATGCAATTTCACGTGCAGCAGATTCTAAAGCGTCTGAACCGTGAGCAGCATTCTCATCGATGCTATCAGCAAGATCAGCACGGATAGTACCGGCTAATGCTTCTGCTGGGTTGGTAGCACCCATGATTTCACGGTTTTTAAGAACCGCGTTTTCGCCTTCTAAAACTTGAACCATAACAGGACCTGAAGTCATGAATTCAACTAAAGCGCCAAAGAAAGGACGCTCGCTGTGCTCAGCATAAAAACCTTCAGCTTTTTCTTTGCTAAGGTGTAACATTTTAGAAGCAACAATTTTAAGACCAGCAGTTTCAAAACGGTTGTAGATTTGACCAATAACATTTTTTGCTACTGCATCAGGTTTTACGATAGAAAAAGTACGTTCGATAGCCATGATAAGCCCTCATCTTTAAAGATTAATTAAGTATATAAAATATGACAATGTCAAAATTGGCGCGATTATAGACGAATATGAGTCAAAAGACTAATACAATCCGAGGGTGTATAAATCATGCGATATAGATAGCTATATCTAGTTGAAAAGTCTACTTTTCTTTTTTCAATTTAATAATCAAGTCAATATGAGGGATCAACAGCTCTATCTCACGCAGGTGATCCCTTAAGGTTTGCCATTGATCTAGCTCTAATTTACCGGAATCTAAAATGGCCTGCTTTAATTCTTCAACAAGGGAGTTTTCATCATCTGGCTCTATAAATTCGTTTATACGCAATAAACTATCAATATCATCTTGGCTGATAATATCTTCCGTTGCATTTACTTTAGCCATAATAATTATTTCCCATTCTAACGTTTATAAGCTGATACGTTTGTACTGGCGGTATTCTGGTTTCCAAAAATTTCGTTCTATTTTAGCAAGCAACTCTTCATCTGGTTGTTCAAGTGCCAGGTTTTCTGCATAGGCAACTTTAGATATGGCAAAAGCTATATCTTTACTTAACTGCGCTATTTCGGTCAGTGGAGGTAGTAATGCACCTTTACCACTATTGGCTAAAGGTGAAGCCGCTGCTAGCGTTTCGCTGGCAACTTGCAACATTTTCTCAGTAATACGATTTATATTAGCTGACACTACGCCAAGACCTATGCCAGGGAAAATGTAACTGTTATTACATTGAGCAATAGCAAATGATTGTCCCTTATATTCTACCGCTTCGAACGGACTTCCGGTTGCAATAATCACGCTACCTTCTGTCCAATTGATGACTTGCTCAGGTGTTGCTTCAACCTGTTTTGAAGGATTACTTAGCGGGAAGATAATTGGCTTATTACAGTGTTGTTTCATGGCTTTGATTATTTCTTCACTGAACAGTCCAGCCTGCCCAGAAACACCAATCAAAATATCTGGTTTAGCGCCATGCATCACTTCTAATAGCGAAGCAAAATCACCTTCGATCTGCCATTGTTCTAGAGCCTGTGTGCTTTGCACAAGTTTTTGCTGAAAGTCTCTTAGACCATCCATACCTTGAGTAAGTAACCCAAAGCGATCAACCATAAATATTTTGCTTCGGGCTTGCATTGGTGAAATGCCTTCACTGGTCATCTGAGTGATTATTTGCTCTGCGATACCACAACCCGCGGATCCTGCACCAACAAAAGCGACATTAAGTTGCGATAACTTAACGCCTTTACTGCGACAAGCGGCAAGTAAGGTTCCTACCGTAACCGATGCAGTTCCTTGAATGTCATCATTAAAACAACAAATTTTATCACGATATCGACTCAATAATGGCATGGCATTAGGTTGAGCAAAATCTTCAAATTGCAACATAACATGTGGCCAACGGCGCTTAATCGCGGTAATGAACAAATCTACAAACTCGTCATACTCTGCTTGACCTATTCTTTTATGACGTGCGCCCATATACATAGGATCATCAAGTAATTTTTGATTATTAGTACCCACATCTAATAGTACAGGTAAAGTATATGCTGGGCTTATCCCCCCGCAAGCAGTGTACAAAGATAATTTTCCAATAGGGATACCCATGCCACCAATACCTTGATCGCCCAAGCCTAAGATTCGTTCACCATCAGTGACCACAATAACTTTAACTTTGTTCTTAGTTGCATTACGCAAAATATCATCAATTTGGTATCTATCTTCATAAGAAATAAACAATCCACGAGAACTACGATAAATATCCGAAAATTGTTCACAAGCATCACCTACCGTTGGCGTGTATATGATTGGCATCATTTCGGTCAAATGACTCTGAACGAGCTTAAAAAATAATGTTTCATTGTTATCGTGAATAGCGCGCAAATAAATATGCTTATTAATATCATTTTGAAAACTGCAATACTGTCTATAAGCTCGCTCAACTTGTTCTTCTATGGTTTCAAAACGTGGGGGTAACAGCCCAGTTAAATTAAAGTTGATTCGTTCTTGTTGATCAAATGCGCTGCCCTTATTTAATAATGGTGTTTCTAATAAAGTAGGGCCTGCGTAGGGTATGTATAAAGAACGTTTACTTTTAGTCATTGTTATTTGCTGCTTCTATTGAGGTTATTGTTGCGGTGAATATTGAAAATACATCTAATTTATATAAGGTTAGAGTATAGATGATATTTTCAATTGAGCAAAGAGGATAAAACACAATTACGAAGACTAGTGTAATAAAAATATAATGGGTTATATTGCTTAGTCAGCTTCATCAATCCAAGCAAGTTGTATTGCTTCAAGCACCCTTTCGCCACAATGGCTTGGCTCATCATCAAAACGCTCTAAATCAAGTACCCATTGTCGAAGTTCGGTAAAGTGTAACTTTAACGGATCAACCTCAGGATGCTGCTCTATCAAGTCTAATGCAATTTCGAGGGAGTCAATCCATTTTAAGCCATTAGAAGCGTTCATTTTAGCCCTCCTTAAAAAGTAAATGAAACCAAAAATAATCAGCTACTAGCATCAATATAAACCATAATAGTAGTAATCTTGCTCTACGGCAAAACTGACAATCGCTATACCACCATTTAATTAATTTATTCTTCATAACAGGCTCTATTGCGGCGTTATTTTATTGTAGTCTCATTTATTGAGCGATAACAGTGTTCACCAATATTTCTGGCTTTATTTCACTAAGCTCGAAAATTACGTGCGATTAAGCACTGACTTTTTTTATTGAGTAAAGAAAGTGTTAAGAAAATAACTCAGTACTGAAGTAACGCTCCGCATTATCAGCAAGAATGGTCACAATGTTTTTACCTTTAAATTCACTTCTTTGGCCAACGTCCATGGCAGCTCTTAAAGCAGCTCCCGAAGAAATACCAACAGGCAAACTTTCTAAACAAGCAATATCTTGTGCAAAACTAACGGCATCTTCATTTGTTACGGTAACAATTTCATCAATCAAATCGGTACGTAATATATCAGGAACATGGCCAGAGCTTAGCCCTTGTATTTTATGCACACCTGATTTTCCTTGAGACAAAACGGGGCAAGAGGCTGGCTCAACAGCAATCACTTTCAAATTGGGATTACGAGCTTTTAATGTTTGCGCGATACCAGATATTGTACCACCGGTACCGACACCTGCCACTAACACATCTACACTACCTTGAGTATCATGCCAAATTTCTTCTGCCGTGGTTTTGGCGTGCATTTCTGAGTTAGCTTGATTACCGAATTGATCAAGCATAACGGCGTTTTCACCTTCCTCAATCATAGTTTTAGCTTTATCGATAGCGCCTTTTGTCCCTAACTCTTTAGGTGTCAATACCAAGTTTGCACCATAGTGCTTTATTAGCTTTCTCCGTTCAATAGACATATGCTCAGGAATAACGATTGTTAAAGGGATTTTTTTCAATGCACAAATCCAAGCACATGCAACGCCATTGTTACCAGAGGTTGCTTCGATAATTTCTGTACCTTCTTTGATGCTACCATTAGCAATCATTGACTCAATCATCGCCAGTGCAGGACGATCTTTTATAGAACCAGCAGGGTTAAAGAATTCTATTTTCGCTAATATATTGGCCTTAATATCAAGTGCTTCTGCAAAACGACTTAACTTAACTAACGGCGTATTACCAATAGTTTGGGTAATATCATCATAAATGACACCTCGACCATAAACAATATCTTGATGGAGGTTTTCAGCTAAATTAGTCATAACACTTTCCTTTAAAATACAGATGAATTAAATACAAATCACAATGAAGTAATTATTTCATGACTTTAGCGGAAAAATTGTGCTTTTTTATCTTTAAACCCCTCAAATTAAGCAATACAATACTCACAAACAACAAAAATATAGTATTTTTTTCCAACATTATAACGTAGAGGTGAATATGGATTCTTTTGATAAACATATTTTAAGCATTTTACAAAAAGATAGTACGCTTTCAACAAGTGAAATTGCAGAGCAAGTTGGCCTTTCTACAACGCCTTGTTGGCGACGAATACAAGCAATGGAAAAGTCAGGGGTCATTAAGTCGCGTGTTGCTTTAGCCAATCCCAAAAAACTTAACGTTGCTTTAACTGTTTTTGTGATGGTAAAGACAAATCAACATAATCCTATGTGGCTAGAAAAATTTGCAGATTTAGCCATGGAATTCCCCGAAATTGTTGAGTTTTATCGTATGAGTGGCGAAGTAGATTATTTACTCAAAGTCGTTGTACCTGATATGAAGGCTTATGACAATTTCTATAAAACGCTAATAACCAAAATCAATTTTTCAGATATAAGTTCGAGTTTTGCTATGGAAGAATTAAAATATACAACTGCCTTACCCATTGATTATATATAACCTTAATTGGCGCTAGCAATAACTAAATCAAGGCACTATCATTTACGCCTACCTCCCTACCCCTTGTGGCTTACCCCATAAAACAAAAAACTCGCCTAAGCGAGTTTTTAAAAAATGTACCGTATTATATAAACAAGCTATTTATCCGACGTTACCGGAAAGCCTCTATTACGCATTAACGCTTTAACATCGGCATCACGCCCTCTAAATGCACGGTATGCGTCACTAGGGTCAACAGCGTTACGTACGCTAAATAAATGCTCTACTAGCTTAGCTGCAACATCTTTATCATAAAAACCACCGTCAGCTTGAGCAAATGCCTCAGCTGCATCAGCCGTCAACACTTCAGCCCACATATAACCATAGTAGCTTGAAGAATAACCTTCACCACTAAAAACATGACCAAATTGTGTTGATCTATGACGCATGACAATTTGCTCAGGCATATTCAGTGCTGCAAGCGTTTCACTTTCAAATTTTTGAGCATCAATACCAGTAGGGTCAACTGTATGGAACTTCATGTCCACTAATGCTGACGCTAAATATTCTGTGGTTTTAAAGCCTTCATTGAAGGTTGCTGCTTTCTTAATTTTAGCAATTAACTCTGCAGGCATAGGCTCGCCTGTTTTGTAATGTACTAAATAATTATTAATAACATCGTCAGTTGCTAACCAATGCTCTAACAATTGCGATTGAAATTCAGTGTAATCACGTACGCCACCATTAAGCGTTGGGTAAGTAACTTTAGACGAAAGGAAGTGCAATGCATGTCCAAACTCATGGAAGTAAGTTTCCGCATCTGACCATGAAATTAACGTTGGTTGACCATCAACACCTTTACTAAAGTTTGAATTATTTGAAGATAGAACATTTTTCTTACCATCAAAAGTAGTATAGCTACGGTACGTAGTTGCCCAAGCACCTGAACGTTTGCCTTTACGCGCAAATGGGTCCAAATACCATAAACCAATATGCTCTTTTGATGTTTTATCTTTTACTTCCCAAACGCGAACATCAGCATTAAATACCGGTACTGAACCATCGGTAATTTCACTAAATTCATAATTGAATAAACGATCGGCTACATAAAACATGGCTTCACGGAGTTTATTTAATTGTAAGTATTGCTTAACTTCATCTGAGTCTAAGTTGTACTTAGCTTTACGTACTTTCTCTGCATAAAAGCGGTAATCCCAAGGCTTGATATTTTCAATACCATCCTGCGCTTTACCTATGGCCAACATATCAGCAACTTCTTCATCGACACGTGCGATAGCAGCAGGCCAAACACCTTCCATTAACGCAATAGCGTTTTCAGGAGATTTTGCCATTCTGTCTTCTAAACGCCAAGAAGCATAGTTTTTATATCCTAATAAACCAACACGCTCGTGACGAAGCTGTAAAATTTCTGCAATAATGGCATTGTTATCAAATTCGTCGCCATTGTTACCACGGTTGTAATAGCTATTCCAAACTTTTTCACGCAATTCACGCTCAGTTGAATAAGTTAAGAAAGGGTCCATAGAAGAACGAGTATTGGTAATAGCGTATTCACCTTTATGCTCACGCTCTTCAGCAGCTGCTGCGGCAGCACTGACAATAGACTCAGTTAAACCACCAAGCTGAGCTTTAGTTAAATACAAGACATAGCTTTCTTCATCCGCTAAAACATTATCACCGAACTTAGTATGTAACTCAGCTAAACGTTGATTTATATCAGCATAGCGCTTTTTGTCAGCTCCTGCTAAGGTAGCACCATTGCGCGCAAAGCCATTATAAGTTAGGTATACTAAGCGTTGTTGTTCTGCAGTCAGGTTTGTTATTTCTTCACTGCTATTAACAGCCTGAACACGAGAAAATAGTTTTTCATTCTGGTTTATTTTAGAGAAAAAAGCTGACAACTTTGGTGCCATTTCAGCTTGAATTTTACGAAACTCAGGAGAAGACTGATTTGAACTCCAAATTCCCCAGTAACTAAACAAGCGATTCAACTCTTGCCCTGTTCTTTCCATAGCAACAATTGTATTTTCAAAGGTAGGGGCGGCTGAGTTATTGGCAATCTTATCTACTTCAGCAAGGTTTATTGTCATCGCTTCTTCAATAGCGGGAATCAAACCAACCAATGACACCTTATCAAAAGCAGGTACGCCCTGAAAAGGCCCTTGCCATTTAGCCAGCAACAACGCTTTAGCTTTGGCAACTTCGTCTTTACTTGCCACAGTATCAGTTACTACTGGTGCTACTTCTTTAGCTTTAACTACTGTTTTTTCTACAGCAGCCTGTTCACTACCACAAGCCACTAAAAGGCTTGATAATAGAAAACTCGATATTAATGTTTTTTTCATGATTCATCTCTAGCTGGATGTTAAAAATATCAATATTCATCAAGTTTTGATTGACCTAAAACTGATCACTATTGTGTTAACGTGACATTAACAAGAATCTATCGATAAAGGAATGCTTAGCCATGACGCTCATCTCAAATAGCTGTTAACTGAGCTTGTTTTCAGCTTTTACTGTGATCTTTTGATAGCTTGAGTTCCATTTCTCTGACTTTAATATTAACGCCAGCAGAAATTAGCAATTGATAGAAATCCGCAAGGTTGCAGCTTTCAACTTGCTGACAAACAATGACGTATTTAAGCACGCCAGGCTTATAACTTTGCAGCGCCGCTTGCTTAAACCAGAACATAGCTTGCTCTTTATCGGCTTCAACATGTTGCCCTTTCAAATACATTTGCGCTAAATTGACTTGCCCTTGTGCGAAGCCCAACTGTGCTGATTGGTGAAATAATTCAAACGCTTGGCTGAGGTTATCTTCTATATAATTCGATTTCAAAAATGACAGCGCAGATAAGTTTTCCCTGTTTCCGGGTACGAACAAACCTGAATATAACTGTACTTTTTCTGGACTTACAAAATTGCCAAACAATCTATCCAATATAGGTCTCTTTACCAAGTAAATTGCTTCTGACTGCCACATTTTCTTAATTTGGGCATGTGGGAAATCATACCTTTTAAGCTCAAAGTATTTTCGATATCGTAGTTGCCCGTAGCGAATACTGTCTTTTAACGATTGTTGCCTAAAATAAAACATATTGCCGTACAACAACGTAACCACATCACCGGTAATATCAACTACTTTCGCAAGGCGATATTTCTCCTTAGGTCGCAGTGATTTACTCAACAACCTAAAATCTAGAAAGTAGATATCATTTATCTTGGGGGCATTTATATAACTTGCACTGGCTATGTCTGCTTGCTCAGCTTGTTTGATTTTATTCACAAATAAGTAGATCAGAAAAGCAACAACAAGCAATTTGAGCAATGATGCGCTTTCGAAATGTAGCACTTTTGCTCTTTGTGCTTTTATAAATAGCCAAGCATTGGCTCTTTTAAAATAAGTTATATTAATAACCATTTACCTTGCTGTATTTGAATGAAGTATTCATTTAATATACCGCATCTTTCGTAGAAGGTAAAAATATCACTTCTTGGCCTACTTTTAGTGAGACTTTTTGCCTACTAATTTTTGTGATAACTTATGCGACTAACTATTTATTGTTAGAAAACAATCGACAGGAGAGTATTTAATAATGCATGCAGTTTTCTTGGATTGCCAAACATTTAGTGCAAATATTTCATTAACCTCAATAGAGCAACAAGTCACAGCACTAACATGTTATGAAACAACCACAACAGAGCAAGTCATTGAGCGTTGCAAAGGTGCCGATATTGTTATCACGAATAAAGTTGTGCTCTCAGCTGAAATACTATCAAAACTGTCACACTTAAAGCTTATTTGTATTGCAGCCACCGGGTTTAATAATGTTGATATAACATCAGCTAAAAAACAGCAGATAGCGGTTACCAATGTGAGTGGTTATGCCGGTAACTCGGTTGCTCAATATGTGCTGGCTCAGATACTAGAATATTATCAACAAACCTGCCATCACCACGAGAATACTAAACAAGGCCAGTGGCAGCAGAGTAAAACATTTTGTTATCACGGTAACGCAATCACAGAGCTTTCCGGTAAAACTCTTGGTATTGTTGGTTTTGGCAACTTGGGACAATCCGTTGCTAAAATTGCAAAAGCCTTCGGCATGAATATTCTAATCAGTGAACGACAAAACGCTAAAATAGTAAGAACGGGTAGAACTGCCTTTGCCAAGGTAATAGCACAAGCCGATATAGTCAGTTTACATTGCCCTCAAGATGCACTAACAACAAATTTGATTAATTCAAGTGTGTTATCAACCATGAAATCAAGCGCTATGCTCATTAATACTGCTCGCGGCGCTTTAGTTAACAGCACTGATTTATTGACTGCTTTGAAGAATAAACAACTAGCTTATGCTGTACTCGATGTATTAGAGCAAGAGCCACCGCCAGTAAACCATCCTTTATTACTCGCTCTGAAAAATAATGAATTGGACAATTTAAGAATAACGGCGCACATCGCTTGGGCAAGTAGTGAGGCACAGCAACGATTAATTGAGCTACTGAGCAAAAATATAGCTGCATTTAATCAAGGCGATATCCTCAATCGCCTTGATTATTAATCTAGGGGCTGTTGTTCTTTCGAGATTATTTTTACAACGAATTGTTGGGTATTTATACAAGGCGGAGCCTTTGTCATGTGGTTGTTCCACATGACAAAGGCGATAACTCAGAAAAAATGACCAACAAACGCTGTCCGAAGGATTCGGCTAAAAGATCAACAGCCTCTAGCAATTAAAAATAACTATCTTTAATTTTACCATAATGAAAATAGCCCCATTGCCCTACTCTTCGTAGCGGAGCAAAAGGGAACTTTGGTAGTGCTTTATTGTATAAGGGTAAATTGGGTACTTGCTTGCCAACTACTTTTTCGGCTAAACGTTTACCCGCTTGTACAGAAAAAGACACACCAGAGCCACAATACCCCATGCTATAAAAGACCTTATTATTATCACATTGATAAATATGCGGTAAATCGTCTAATGCCATACAAATCCAACCTGACCAAGCATAGCTATATTTCAATTTTTTTAAGGCAGGAAAGCTAGTTTTTAGTACTGACAGCAAACGTTGAGCGTAATAAGGATCATCAGCATTTTTACCGGTAATAGCCCCTCGTCCACCGAACAAAATACGATTATCTGGCAATTTTCGATAATAGTACTTTAGTGCACGAGTATCCATGACCACATTACTGGTGAGAAAATTACATGCCGCTAATTGCTCAACAGTTAATGGCTCAGTAACAATAATTTGCGACAGCACAGGTAAGGTTCTATTGGTTACTAACGGATGAAAGCCTCTAGGTGTGTATCCGTTTGTCGCTATAACGACTTTTTTAGCCCTTATCTTCCCTTTTGGTGCAGCTAACAACACACTGTTCGTTGACTTTTCACCAATAAAATTTATCGGTGTTGAGGTATGTACTTTGGCGCCTGCTTGCCGTGCCAATTCTTGATAGCCCCATGCTAACTTAAGTGGGTTTAAACCAAAGCCATCTTGATAACGAATAGCGCCATGAGCATTTTCATCTGCCATATAGTCTTGATGCAATTCTTGCTTAGACAATACTTGCACATCATAACCAAACATTTTCTGTTGTAATTGAGCCTGCGCTTGCAAAGCGGAAAACATGCTTGGTTTATGGGCAACTTTCAGAAAGCCAGCTTCTTGCTGATCGCAATCAATCCCTTCACTAATTAAATTATTTACCGTTTCAACACCCGCACACATTTCATTGTAAATGCCGCGCATTACTTCCTCACCCCATTGCTTTTGCATCGAAGCATAAGGTTTGCGTCCTGATGATTTTAAAATAAAACCTGCATTTCGGCCGCTACAGCCCCAAGCTGTTTGGTTTGCTTCAAAAACATGTGCTTTAACTCCGTGTTCTCGTGCTAAATGTAACGCACACGAAAGCCCAGTATAACCTGCACCAATGATGGCAACGTCTATATCAACATTGTGCTCAAGTGCGCCATCATCGGTTGGCTTACTGCCATTTCTTGCACCTGAAACATCGGCCCAGTAACTATCTGGATATTGAAGTGCACAGCCTGGGGATCTATCTAACATTGGATCGTACATTTTATTATCTCAATTACTTCATTTTCTTTGCGGGTTTCATAGACATTTATTTTGTATCACTTTATTCTAACTATGAAATTTTCATATTACGTTATCTAAGGCACTAAAGCATGAAAAAGCTTTGCATTATATTTGCTTCATTTTTTGCACTCACATTAATGGGTTGTAATGGTCACAATGAAGATACTTCTGAGAACACCCCACAAGTGGTCACGAATGTTGAATTGTTACTACTTGATAGTGATGGTAATGCCAAACAAAGCTTTACTAAAAATGAAACCATCACTTTGCAGGCCAAAGTAACGGATCAAAACAATGCAATTATAGCGAATAAATCAGTTAGCTTTTCCGCTTCTATTGGTACGCTAGAGGTAAGTTCAAAACTAACAAATAGTGAAGGTATCGCAATTGTTCAGGTCAGCAATAACCAGCTTTCAATAGGTGCTGGAGTTGCTTCTGCAAGTGTAGGTGAAATTAATGCAGAGCAAATAGACTATGAATTTATAGAATCCATTGAAATAAATGTTGTACTGTCCTCCTATGACAGTGAGGGAAATGCTAAGCAAAGCTTCACCAAAAATGAAGTAATTATCCTAGAAGCCATTGTTACGGATGAAAATAACGATATTATTGCTAATAGAGCAGTGAACTTTTCAGCCTCCATCGGCTCATTAGATATCAACTCAAAATTAACTAATAGTGAAGGTATAGCTATTGTTAACATCAGCAATAACGAACTTTCAATAGGCGCAGGAATTGCTTCTGCAAGTGTCGGCGAGATAAATGCACAACCAATTGATTATGAATTTGTAGATTCAAATAATATCAATGTTGAACTTTCGTTATTTGACAATACTGGTAATGCTGAACAAAGTTTCTCCAAAAATGAAATTATCACGCTGCGAGCAAAAGTAACCGATGAAAATGATGTCATTATTACAAATAAGGCAGTTAACTTTTCTGCTTCTATTGGTAATCTAGATGTACCTTCAAAATTAACAAATAGTGAAGGTTTCGCCATTGTTTACATTACCAATGAGACCCTGGCCCTAGGAGCAGGCACAGTTGAAGCAAGTGTAGATGAGATAAGCTCAGGTACAGTAGATTATGAATTTATAGAATCAAGCGAGGTAATTGTTCTTCCTAGTTTAACTACCACCATGACGCTAGAAAGTTCGCTTGTAAATCAATTTAAAGCGGATCAAGAAGTACAAATAACGAGTATTCTTACAGATGGTAATGGTCAGCCTTTAGCAGGAGAAAACATTCATTATACTGCAGATATTGGTACTTTTGATAACTCAACTTTAACGTCTCTAACAAACAGCCAAGGTGTTGCGGTTATCACCCTCAGTGGTAATGAAGGACAAACCGGCGCAGGTGTTTTAACGGCCAGTTATACGTTAGATGAAAGTAGCAATACAACTATCAACAACAGCTTTAATTACCAAATTCTTTCAGCTGATGCAGTTATCGATAGTGATATTCGTCTAGGTTACTTTGATGAGAACAATGCTTTCATCGAGGGTGTAATTGAGCTTTCAATTGCTGACAATACCATTAGTGCTGGTGGAACTTTAGGACTAAGTGTGGACCTAGTTGATGAGAATGGTGACTTAATTGTCACTCCAGTGCCAGTAACATTTACCTCTGATTGTGTTCAAAATGGCAATGCCGCTATTGATGAGTCCGTTTTAAGTATCAGTGGCACAGCAAGTTCTACTTTTGCTGATATAAGTTGCGCAGGTATAACAGGTACTACTGATGTACTAGTTGCCAGTGTTGCCGTTAACAACATTACCAATTCTGCCAGTGAAACAATTACAATTAATGGTGAACAACTTGGTTCCATAGAGTTTGTTTCTGCAGAGCCAAATTCAATCGTTTTAAAAGGCACTGGCGGACAAAATAAACAGGAAACTTCATCACTTACTTTCAGAGTCAAAAGTACGCTCGGGAACGTATTACCTCTACAAGAAGTGAACTTTGCTTTAAGTACTTCCGTTGGTGGCATCACTTTAAGCCGAACATCTGGACCTACTAACAGCCAAGGGTTAATTACCACTCAAGTGTCTGCCGGAACAGTACCGACAGCAGTACGTGTAACAGCGTCCGCTAGTATGGATTTTAATGGTGAAATGGTAGCAGTGCAGAGCCAATCAGATTTACTGTCTATCAATACCGGTTTACCTGAACAAAGGTCAATGACAATGGCCGCAACTGTACTTAATCCAGAAGCACACAATATAAGTGGTGTTGAGTCTAATATTACCGTTTGGTTGTCAGACAATTTCCATAATCCAGTCCCCGATGGTACCACCGTTAATTTCACCACAGAAGGTGGCAATATTGAACCGAGTTGTTCAACGGTTAACGGTAGCTGCTCTGTCATTTGGGAAAGCAGTGAACCCAGAGTCGCTAATCACCGCGTTACTATTTTAGCAACGGCACTGGGCCATGAAACCTTCTTTGATACCAATGGCAATAATGTTTTTGATGATGCCGATGGTGAGCCAATTCTTGATGCCGGTGATAGTAACAACTTAAATGTTGATTCGGGATTTGGTAATTATGCTGCCCAATCTAGCGGCTTTATAGACATGTCTGAAGCATGGCGTGATGATAATGAAAATAGTATTTACGATGACGGCGAAACATTCTTAGACTTTGATAGTGATGGCGCTTTTAGCGTTGCTGATAGCTTATTTAACGGCCCTCAATGCCAAGGTAGTAATTGTGCTGATGAAGACAAACGCAATATCCATGTAAGAAAAGCGATTCGATTAGTTATGGCTAGCTCTGGTGCTGAAGTACGGTTAACTAATGGTGATGGCAGTATAGTTTACCAAGACTCATTAACTGGAGAAAGTACTGCACTTAATGATGTTGCTAATGGCGGCAGCCAAGAATTTAATTTCTCCTTTGCTGATACCGGTACACCAAATCAAACTATGCCACTTGGCACAACGGTTACGGTAGCGGTAAGTGCTGGCACAGTTGCAGGACAAACAGATGTAACTGTCGGTAATAACAATCTAGAAGGTTTTAGTAATATGAACTTTTTTGTCATACAAGAGGCTGGCGCAGATCCACAAGTTGCTATACTTACCATTACCATCACTTCACCAAACGGCATTGTAACGAGTGTAAGTCGTAGCATGTCGTTATTATAAATTATGAACAATATAAGCTATCAAAAACTATCACCAAAATATTTTAAGCAAGTAATAGCGCTTGGTAATAAAGTACACGGTGATGGCTACCTTAATGATGAAAGTATCCTCGCTTGGACAAACCGGGGCATAAGCAACAATATCAATTGTGGTTACGTCGCCTTACGCGGTGAAGCACTAATCGGTTTTCGTATCACTTTCGCTGCCGAGCATTGGCAGCGAGATCAGTGGTGCAGTCCAGCTTTATGGCAAACCGATGAAGACAAGTGCTGTTACTTTAAGTGTAATACTGTTGATGAGGATTTTCGTGGTTTTGGGGTGGGCAAGCAGTTATTACAACTATCGATTACTTCGGCAAAGCAACAAGGCGCAAAAGCCGGCGTTGCGCATTTATGGAAGCAAAGTCCAAATAATAGCGCTGTAGCCTACTTTACCCATTGCGGTGGTGAATTAGTGAAATCTCACCCTGATAAATGGAATGAGGAAAGTAAACAAGATTATAACTGTATTTTATGCGGTCACGATTGTCATTGTGAAGCTGCTGAAATGATTATTTATTTTGATTAACGACTCGCCAATCGATACTAGTTTTACCTTGTAATTCTAGCCAGGCATTCGCTTTAGAAAAATGCTGACAACCAAAAAAACCGCGATAAGCTGATAATGGTGAAGGATGTGGGCCATTCAAAACCAGATGTTTTTTACCGTCAATAGTACGGCCTTTCTTTTGCGCGTGAGCACCCCAAAGTATAAAGACGCAACCTTCATTTTGTTGATTTATTTTCGAAATAACTTGATCGGTAAATTGCTCCCAACCAAGCTTAGCATGAGAGTGGGCCAGCCCTTGTTGCACCGTTAATACGGTATTAAGTAGTAACACCCCCTGTTGTGCCCATGAGGTCAAATTGCCATGTTCAGGGGTAATAAAACCATCAATATCTGTTGATAATTCTTTATAAATATTAACTAAGGAAGGTGGTATTTTAATGCCGTGTTGAACAGAGAAAGCCAACCCGTGTGCTTGAGGTTGATCTTTATATTCACCTTTACCAACACCATGATAAGGATCCTGTCCTAAAATTACGACTTTAATGTCAGCTAAATCTTGGTGTTCAAAAGCACAATAAACATCGGATTGCTTTGGAAAGACCGATATCCCTTGTGCTCTTTGCTCTGCTACTTTTTCTTGAAGCTGACAAAAGTAATCTTGCGATTGTTCTTGTTCGATTAGTTTTTGCCAGTTAAGTTGGATCATTTTATTGCTTGCTTGCTTGCTTGCGCATTATGCTAATAAATAAGCACGTAAATCAGCAAAGCTTGCAGCCATTTCTTTTGATAAAATTGGTTCGCCAGCACAGTCTGCCAACTCTTTTGGTAAACCTAAAGGCTGACCTAAAATACTCTCTACTACATCCTTGAACTTAGCAGGATGAGCGGTACCTAAAAAGACACCTATCTCACCATCTACAGTATTATACTGTAATGCTTTATAGGCAACGGCAGCATGTGGTTCGCTAATATAACCTAATTTACTTAGCCCTATAACGGTTGATTGGGTTTGCTCTTCATCAATTGACACTGAACTCACACAATCACTTTCAACAATACCTGATTTCAACATATGCTCTACCCGTGGCCAGTTATTAGGATTGCTTACATCCATAGCGTTAGAAATAGTCGCAACAGTAGTATTTGGAGACCATTCACCCGTTTCTAAATAACGTGGTACCGTATCATTTAAATTAGTCGCAGCAATAAAACGTTTTATCGGTAAGCCCATTGCTTTTGCAAATAAACCGGCAGTTAAATTACCAAAGTTACCTGAAGGAATAGAAAATACTATATCGCCCAAATCTTTTTTAGCCCGAGACAATTGTGCTACCGCTTCAAAATAATAACAAATTTGCGCTAATAAACGGCTGATATTAATTGAATTAGCAGAATTCAAACCAATAGTTGTTGCTAGCTCATTATCGTCAAACGACTTTTTCACTAATGCTTGGCAATCATCAAAATCACCATCAACCATCAAGGTTTCAATGTTATCTCCTAACGTAGTAAACATCTTCTCTTGTAGTAAAGAAATTTTACCTTTAGGGTACATAATAACCACACGAATGTTATCTATACCATGAAAAGCATGCGCAACTGCAGCACCCGTATCGCCTGAAGTGGCGGTTAATATAGTTAGCGGTCTTTTTTGGCCTGTTACTTTAGCATCTTTAGCAACAAAGGCTTGTAAACACTTAGCCATGAAACGAGCACCAAAGTCTTTAAAAGCCAAAGTTGGCCCATGGAACAACTCTAAAATAGCACGGTCATTACTAATAGGCTGTAGCACGGCCGGGAAATTAAAGGCATCGGTGACAATTTCTGTTAACTCTTGCTCATTCAAGTCTTCTTCAACGAAAGGCGTTAATATTTTAACACTTCGCTCAACTAATGGCATTGCGAGTAGTTCATCAATATTGTCTAATGCAGGCATTGTCTTTGGAAAAAATAAGCCTTGATTTTTACCTAAGCCTTGTTTTACTGCTTGAGCAAAACTAACCTGTTCATCATTTTCTTTTAAGTTATAAAATTTCACTTTTTGTTCCTAATTTTTTACTTGTAGCCGATATTTTACTTTCATTGTGTAAGCAAAATATCAGCTAGCTTGTTAATTGGTTATATCTCTACTGCGCCCGCTTCATCTACTTGGCAGACATGAACAAAGCCAAGCGATGTTTGCAGATAATTTTCTTTTAGCCATAAGGCAAAATCTTGTGCCTGTAGCTCATTTTCACAAATGCAAAATAAGGTAGGTCCTGAGCCTGAGATACCAACCGCGTGAGCACCTTGATCTTTTAAATAATCATGAGCTTGTTGGTACTTGGGTAATAAATTAGTTCGATAAGGCTCAGCGACGACATCCGTTAACACCGAAAATGCTTGCGCTTTATCTTGTCGGTGACAGGCATCAACAAAGGTTGCTAAATTTTGACCATAGCTTATCACATCTGCACGGCTATAACTGACCGGTAATACATCACGCGCTGCTTTTGTTGATACTTCTATTCCAGGGTATGCCATTACATAATAACAGTCATTAAAACCGGGTAATGCACGGCTAATCACATCCTTGTCAGGTACCATTAACTGCAAGCCACCTAGGTAACAAGGCGCCACATTGTCATAATGTAGACTACCGCTGATTTGTGCTTCCATTTCACCTGTCATTTTCAACAAAGTGTTCTCATCAAAACTAACATCTTGATATTTTGCATAAAATGCATTTAAAGCCGCCAATGCAGCCACTACGGAGCAAGCGCTCGAACCTAGACCACTGCCCACTGGCATTTTCTTATCAAGTGTCATTTGCACATTAATAGGCGTTACACCTTTACTCACTAACGCTTGATTAAACAGCTGCAAACAAGACCAAACAATATTATCTTCTTTAGCTTTTGGTAATTTTTCTGCAAAAGCACCAACAACAATTAATTTATCTTCGTTAGCGTTTTCAACAGCAACGACATCACCTAATAAAGTACCATCAATCGGTTTAACGGCTAACCCTAGCACGTCAAAGCCAACACTTACATTGCCGATCGAGGCAGGAGCAAACACTGATACACCCTGTTTATTTAAAGACATTAGTGCTGTTGCTCCCAAGCTAACGTTCTTAAAACATCGCCAAATACGCCTGCTGCTGTCACAGCAGCACCAGCACCGTAACCACGTAGTACAAAAGGTAATGGTTGATAATAACGACTATGAATTGCTAAAGCATTCTCACCATCTTTAATACTATAAAGTGGGTGACTGGCATCAACAGCCTCGATTGAAACTTGACACTTACCTTTAACAATATTACCGATGTAACGTAGTACTTTGCCCTCTTCGGCTGCGGCTTTACAACGAGCACTCACACCACTATCAAGTTTAGACAAATTATTCATAAACTCATTAACGTCACCACTATCATCAAAGTCGCTCGGTAATACTGATTCAACGTTAATGTCAGAGAGTTCTAACGGTAAACCAGACTCACGTGCCATTATCAATAATTTACGTGCTACATCCATACCGCTAAGATCATCACGAGGATCTGGCTCGGTAAAACCATTTTCTTTTGCTATCGCGGTCGCTTCTGATAAAGACATACCTTCATCTAACTTACCGAATATGTACGAAAGTGAACCTGATAAAACCCCTTCAAAGCGTAATAATTCATCGCCTGCTTTGATTAAGTTTTGCAAAGTATCTATTACTGGTAAACCTGCACCTACGGTTGTTTCATATAAGAAACGTCGATTAGTTCTTTGAGCTGTGCTTCTCAGTTCTTGATAATATTGCCAAGAATCCGTATTGGCTTTCTTATTTGGTGTTACAACATGGAAGCCTTGTGCTAAGTACTCAACATAGCTCATGGCTAACGCTTCATTTGAAGTTGAATCAACAAGCACAGGGTTAATCAAATGATTATCACTTACAAATGCTTTAATATTTTCTGCATTTACTGCAACAGCTTGTTTATTTTCGATGCCTTGTGCGATGACATCTTGCCAGTTATCTAAATCAATACCTTCATTGTGAAATACCATACCTTTAGAGTTGGCGATACCGTAAACTTTTAAAACAATATTTTGTTCTTTCAAGCTAGCTTGTTGACGAGAAATCTGTGCAATTAATTCGCTGCCAACAACACCACAACCAACAAGAAAAACATCAATGGTCGGTTTGTGAGAGAAGAAGTTTTGATGACTAACTTTCATCGCAGCTGTACATTTACGCTGCTCAATTACCACTGAAATACTGCGTTCAGATGAATCTTGTGCAATAGCAATAACATTAACGCGCGCTTGCTCCAACGATGCAAAAAACTTGGCCGCTACACCGCGTTGATGGTGCATGCCATCACCAACAAGTGAAACAATGGATAACTCACCTTGCAAGGCTATTGGTTCAAGTAAACCATTTAGCAGCTCAAGTTCAAATTCTTCTTTTAAGCTTTGCTCTGCAAGTTGCGCATCACTAGAGTGAATACAAAAACTAATGCAGTATTCACTTGATGACTGACTAATCAATACTAATGATATATTTTCACGGCTCATGGTAGCAAAAACGCGACTTGCCATGCCTACCATACCTTTCATACCCGGTCCTGATACATTAACCATGGTTAGCTCATCAAGATTTGATATCGCTTTCACACGCTTTTGTTGATCATTTTCATTAGAAATCAAAGTACCTGGTGCCGCTGGATTGCTGGTATTTTTAATTAAACAAGGGATATGATATTGCGCAATTGGACCAATTGTTTTTGGGTGCAATACACTGGCACCAAAATATGATAATTCCATTGCTTCTTGATAAGACAGATAATCAAGTAATTTTGCTTCTTTTATCATTCGTGGGTCGGCATTATATACGCCATCAACATCTGTCCAAATTTCACAACAATCGGCTTGCATACAAACAGCTAAAACGGCTGCTGAATAATCTGAACCATTACGGCCCAACGTAGTTACTTGCCCTGCTTGACCATCATTTCTGACACTCATACCAATAAAGCCTGGCATCAATGACACTTGATTTAATTTATCGTATTCTGCTGAAAACTTTTCTTTGGATAACACTAAATCTGCCACCGCATTTAACGAAGAATCATTGGTAAATAAAAATTTCTCTGGTGTTAATAAAGATACTTGCAATCCAGATGACTGCAGCACTGAATCAAGAATTGCAACACTCAAGCGTTCACCGGTACTGATAACACGAGCGCGAATATGATCAGGGCAATAAGTCAACATAGTTGCACCCTGCATGAAACGCTCAAGTTGATGTTCATAATTTGTTAGTGCTTGTTCACAATGCTGAGAATTGAATTCTGACAGGCTTGCAGATAAGTCATCAATAATAGTGGTAATGGCACGCTTAAAGTGCCCTAAATCAGTAACAAGCTTTGCTTCATCACTAATATTTTCAGCCATAGCAACTAAATGATTTGTTACACCTTGTGGGGCAGAGACCACTACGGCAACTTTAGAAGATTGGCTTTTATCTTTGATGATGTCAGCAACTTGACGAAAACGCTCTGCTGATGCCAGCGATGAGCCACCAAATTTAAGTACACGCATGATTTTTTCCTTTATTGAAAACAAAAAACCCGTAACCTTTTCAGGTCACGGGCTTCGATAAAATTATTCTTTTTTACACGTTAGCCAGCGACCGCCATCCCAATTCGGGTGGTGGTGGTAATAATAGTAAGGTGGCTAGTAGTAATATTCATGTCAGGTAAAATGCCTGATTAGCACTTTAGTGTCAACCTTTATTGGCACTGTTCACACAGAATAAAAAGTTATAGGGTATGCATATATATCCATAAGATGTTTTTTATTATCTACTTCAAGCAATAACAGCAACTTTAATATTTACAATGCTGGCAATTAATTGCCGACGACGAAATACACGCTGGCAACAGAAAGAAATATTGAGACAAAATAGATAAATGTCATTTTGAGGCTGTAAGTATTTATTTTCATCACTATCCTTCTCGTTAAAATAGCGTCAACTAACCATTGTTTATCAATAATTAAGCTATTTTCGTGCCATTAATATAATTGACTATATGTTAGTAGACATTAAGAAGAGTTACTGTAAACAAGCGTTATCTTTATGTGATCGTTTGTAAAGGCATAATTAAGCGGTAGGGGATTGCCAGCGCAAAGCTGATTGATTATCTTTCAACCATTGTTTAGCTTGAAAATGACCGGGGTAGTATTGCTCAACAAGTTGCCAGAAAAATGTTGAATGATTTAAATGCTGCAAGTGACAAAGCTCATGAACGATCACATAGTCAATAACATTCATAGGTAACATCATCAGGAGATAATTGAAGCTCAATTCTCCCCTACTATTACAGCTCCCCCAACGAGCTCGGTATTGGCGTATTTTTATTGCTGATGGGCTTAATTGAATTTGATGAGAAAATTGCGCGACTTTGGGTAAAATTATCGCATTGGCCTGCGCTTTAAAATACTGCTCAATACTATTTTTGACAATTTGCTTCAATAAGACAGCATTACTCTGCTTTTTTAGGTTTCTAGCAGATAAAACAATGCATAAGCTTAACTGGCCATTTGCTAATTCAGATACATAAACCTGTGATTTTTCGCCAGCCTTAGCGAAACTTATGTCTAGCGTATGTTGCTTGCCAAAGACTAACAATTTTGCATCATGGCTAAAGTCACAACAAAGATCTTCAAGGGAGTTTTGCTCCGCTATTTTGGCCTTTAACCAAGCCTGCTTTTTATGAATAAACTCACCAATAAACTGTTCATTCAGGTGCAGCGGCGCACGAACAATCACTTGTCCACTTTTAACATGTAAAGCAAGTGTTTTACGTTGACTGCGTAAAACTTGGTAATCAATCATTCATACTAGTACTTATCTAAAAACTTAACTCGCTTCGCTTAACTTCACTGCTTTAGCGGCCACTTTTTTTTCAGTTACCTTTTTAACTGCTGCCTGTTTCGCTGGTGTTTTCACCGCTTTTTTTGCTAATAACGCAATTAGCACTTCTTCACGGTGCTGAGCTAAGTAAATACTTAATTCTTCACTCGCGCTATCGCTGAGTTCTATAGGTGATTGTGCAAACACATCGGCCAAGTTATCAGCCATGTCCAACATTTTGTCATATTCATCTGCTGATTTCTTATCCATAAATGTTTTTGCCTCCACCCCGTGTCTAATGACGACGAATCGACTTTCAACTGCCATTATTGTTCCTTAGTCATGTTAAAAGAAAGCTCAAAATTTTTTTCATAAAGGCTTATTTCCACCTTATATAAGTTAACCATATCATAACACCACACAAAACTGTATATAAAAACAGTTATTTTATCTATCTACCTTAAGTTCTCTTCAGTGATAGTACTCTTCACCTTACGATAACTTACAGATTTGCCCCTGAAAATATTTCTAATGGTGATCGAATGTAAAAGGTTAGAAACATTTACACACAAGAACTTTAATGAACAACCTTAATATCAATAAGTTAAATAAAAAAACAGCAATAATTATAGATATTTTCCTTACATCCAAGAGCCAAACATTAACAACTTTTTTCTCGAAATAGCGCACTATTAATATGAGCGAGGCAATAAAGCTTTCGCAAAATTAACCATTTTGGAGAATACCATGACTAAATTCAAAACAACTCTTATCGCGTTAGCAACTGCTGTTCCTGCTTTAGCTTTTGCAGGGCCAAGTCAAACAACATTAACCCCATATATGAAAACGGCTCTAGTGGATGTGTGTAAGGCAGCCATGAGTAATAAAATTCATAGACTTAATAGCACAACTAAGTCATATCACTTAAAAGATAAAACAATCGCTTTAAAAGTTATGTGTAATGGTGAGGATATAATTAGCTTTGCTGAAAACCACGGCGCAAATAAAACTGCAGCAAAACTACAAAAAAGTATTGGTAATGTAAGCATAATTGATACCGCAGCGGCAACTAAACTCAGCGTTACATTCGCCGAATAATAACTCGAATAGGATAAATATGACTTATTAAACAAGAGCACTTTTCAAAATGACTAAAGTGCTCAGTTTAATCTCCTTTTATTGATACCTAATCGCCAAATAGCTTTTCAAACCAAGAGCGATCATCAACTTTATCGACTAAACAATCTTGTTTCATTATTACGCCTGCAGCAATGGCAGGATAATTGATGGTATTGTCACATTGCGTGGAGACAGCATGTCCGGTACTTTGTTCAAATAAAGTCATTGCTATTGCATTAGGCACAACGGTATTTTTATGCTCTACCCCTTGTTTTTTAATAAAATCTGAGAACAATAGTAAAGCCCCGCTACTGCCCGTTAAGCCTGTAGACTTGTTATCATCTTTACCAACCCAAGTTGTAATTAAGTGGCCACCATCGTAACCAATAAACCAACTGTCACGTAAGTCATTACTGGTACCTGTTTTTCCCGCAACCTTTTTGTCTTTTAAGCGCCAAGAAAGTGATTTTGCTGTGCCCGTGGATGTTACTTTTGTCAAAGCATAATCCATTAGATAAGCAGCATTAGCGGAGATCACTTGCTCATTTTTGGCTTCAAACTGCCACAAGGTATCACCTTGATTAGAAACAATATGCTTTATGGTATGCGGTTGTTCAGCAAAACCTTGACGTGCGAAAGTTAGATACATACGGTTTATTTGTGCAGGTGACATATTAATAGCTCCTAAGAGCATAGATGGACGCAACACAATATCTTCCTCAAAACCAAATAAATGCATGGCATTAGCAACATTTTCTAACCCCAAAGTCATGCCTAAATTTACCGTAGGAATATTTAGTGACTTAACTAAGCCATCAATTAGCGGCACTTGTTGACGATATTTACCATCATAGTTTTTAGGTTGCCATTTCTTACCACGTTTATTGACATCGTGTTCTGAAGTCAAGGTAATGGGTTGATCAGCTAACAAGGTAGCAAAATTGAATTGCTCAAAGCGTTCCAAAGCAGCTAAATAAATTGCCGGTTTTACCAGTGACCCAACAGGTCGCTGAGCATTTAAGGCTCTATTAAAGCCAGCATAGCCACTTTGTCTGTCACCCACTACAGCCCTAATTTCAGCACTTTCAATATCGGTAACTATCATTGCCGCTTGTAAGTTATTTTGCTGATATTTTTGCTCTAGTTTATTTAACTGACTTGACACAGTGCTCTGCAGGAGTTGCTGTGATAGATGTGAAAACCCCGTAAAAACCCTAACTGCAGTTTTTTGCTGGAATGGCGTTAGATGCTGATTTAATTCCTGTTGAACCAGCTGTAAATAGGCTGGATATTGCTGTACTTTAAAACGCCTATTTTCCCGAATTGAAAGTGGTGCATTTACGGCTACTTTAAATTCATACACGGTAAGTTGGTTTTGCTCAAACATAAGGCGGAGTACTAAATCTCGACGAGTTTTAGCTCTGTTAGGATGACGCCAAGGATCGTAATAACTCGGCCCTTTAACTTGTGCTACTAATAAGGCAATTTGTGCATTATTTAATGCCGCCACAGACTTACCAAAATAAAAGTCGGCGGCTAAGCCAAAGCCATATATGCCATTGGCATAATGTTGTCCCAAATATACTTCATTTAAATAGGCTTCAAGTAATTGATCTTTGCTGTAACGGACCTCAACAATCAGAGCCATAATGGCTTCTTGTATTTTGCGAGTTAAGGTACGCTCTCGCGTTAAAAACATATTCTTAACGAGCTGTTGCGTTAAGGTACTACCACCCTGCACTGTCCTGCCTGCCGCAATATTGTTATAAAGCGCTCTTAAAATTCCTGATGGCGAAATGCCTTGATGATGATAAAAGTCTCGGTCTTCAATTAATAATAAAGTATCGATTAACTTTGTCGGCGTACTTTCTAATGCTATTAATACCCTGTCTTCTTTATTATCAGGCACAAGTCTGGCTAATAGTTTTGGTTCAAGCGGGAACGTTTCAACAGCAATATCCTCAATAAAGAGTTGCCTTACAATGTCATTTTTAAAATCAATCGTCAGCTTTGTGGCTTGATTTGAATTGACACCTTCATTTTCAGGAAAAGAGAAAGCGCGACGATATATTATTAACCTATGACTTGATTGGGCATATTGCCCTGGTGCCGTGACTTTTGTTACTTTTAGATATTCATTGAGTTCAAGGGATCGCGTTAAATTATCAATATTTATCTGCTTACCAGTATGTAATCGTATTACTTCCCCATAAATTTGCGCAGGCACTTGCCAGCGTTGCCCTTCAAAAACGCGTTGCACCCTAGCATCTAGATAGATAGTAGAAATAAAAAGAATAAAAAACAGTGCTAAAGCAAGTTTAGCTGCTGTTATTGTCAGTCTGCGAAACCATGTTTTAACCGGTGTAATTTCTTGTTGGGTTTGCTGTTTCGATTCAGCTTCAGCTTCAGCTTCAGCCAATTTACTCTGTTGTTTCTTACTTGCCATCGAATAGTGCAGTCCTAAATTTGATTTCTCATTGTATTATTTGTCAGAATTTTTGTTGATATTCGACAAGTTTGACAACAAGCCTCTTTCAACAAAATTATAATCATTTTATCTAGCATCACTTCATTTGAAAAGAGCCACAAAGATAATGAATATTACTGTATAGCACTTTTCCAACATTTTTATCTTTAATCTGTCAACCAAACACTACTTGGTTCGTTATAACAATGAGACAACTAACCATTTAGGAGTTCAGTATGGCTAATAATGCAATTTCAGCAGGCCGATTATTGATATTTGGTGGGCTATTTTTCGCCTTGTTTTTCACGTTCCCTTTGCATGCACAGGAAGAAGCGCCTGGCGATGACAGAGGTGGGCCCGGCAATAGACAAGGTGGTAACGGACCTGGAGAAGGAGACAGACAAGGTGACAGACCACCTAGAAATTCCAATGATGATCTTGAAAACGCACAAGAAAATTTGCAAGCCTTAATCACTCAGCGTGAATTAATAGCAGCGAGTAGCCAAGCATTGGACTTACCTAGTATTAATGACGTAAAGGCGCAACTCGGTAAACAGTTATTCTTTGCAAAAAACTTAGGTGGTGAACAAAGTGTTGCTTGTGCCAGTTGCCATCACCCTATGTTAGGAGGAGGCGACAACTTATCGTTAAGTGTTGGTGTTGATGCCGTTAATGAATTAGCGCAAAGTAGTCATAACCTACTCGGCTTAGGTCGATTTAACAGTAATACTGTTAACAACTTGCCGTCAGTGGCGCGTAACGCGCCCACAATCTTTAACCTGGGCTTTAATGACCGAGGCTTATTTTGGGATAGTCGAGTAGAAACTAGGCGCAATGGCGTCATTGTCACTCCTGATTCTCCTACCAACGAACAAGGAAGGCGACTTAACGACCCTAATTTACCTGAAAATACAACCTTAGCCGCAGCCCAAGCGAGATTTCCGCTAACTTCACCAGAAGAAATGCGTGGAGGCTTCTTTCCAGATAGCGATAATCAAACACTGCGAGCAGCACTAACTGCACGCTTTAATAATAGCGACAACGATTTTCCAAGCAGTTGGCCTAGCACATTTACACAAGCTTTTGGCAGCGATGAAGTTACTTTTGATAAAATTGCTGAAGCAATAGGTGAATATGAACGTTCCATGATTTTCATTGATAACCCTTGGCAAGAATACCTTGACGGTAATGATGACGCTTTAACAGCAGAGCAAAAGGTAGGAGCGATATTATTTTTTGGCGGTCAACGAGAAGGGGGTGTAGGTTGCTCAGGTTGTCACCGTGGCCCGACATTCTCCAGTAATAGACACCAGCTGGTTGCTTACCCTCAATTTGGTCCAGGTAAAGGTAATGACAACGGCAGTACCACCAATAATGATTATGGTCGAGAAAATATTAGTAATAACGCCGAAGATCGTTTTCATTTTAGAACCCCCACACTACTCAACATAGCAGTCACGGCTCCTTATGGTCATGCTGGTGCATATCAAACATTAGAGGAAGTTATCAGCCATTATAACGACCCTGAAGCAGCTATTAATCGATTATTTTCAGCTCAAGACGGAATTGCATTTACCGATGACGATGCACCTTTCTGTCAGCTACCTCAAATTCAAGGACTCATGCAAAAAAATAATCAACACTGCCAAAATTTATACCCCAATGCTTACGCAAACTCTATGGCCGTCGTTGAACACTTGCAACAAGCAAGAGATGAAGAGGTTGAAGCACGTGCGCCATTAAGAGCGCGTCGCAATCTATCACCCGAGCAAATTTCACATTTAGCTGCTTTTTTAAATGCGCTTACAGACCCTTGTGTTATCGATAGAGAGTGCCTTAACCCCTGGATCATTAATGAAATCGATAAGGATAACTTCCCTGACCCTTTACCTTTAGTTGCCCATGATAAAAATGACAATAATTTATAAAGATTGAATTTTTTTATGAACAACTGTCAACCAAAATACCGCTTACGCGTTTTAATAATTGAAAGCGCAAAAACAAACTTATGAATATCTCTTTAGGAGCAGTTATGAACAAGATGTCAAAAAAATACAATTCGCTAATACTTGCAACAGTGATTACTAGCACAGCAGTTATCTCAATGTCCCAAGCACATGCTTTTGAACGTGGCGGCCAAAGAGGTGGAGAACGTGGTACAGGTGGTTTCGAACGTATCGATACTAATCAAGATGGACAATTGTCTTTAGATGAATTAACCGCACCAGCACTATCAAAGGTAGAAAAAAGACTCACCAACAAAGATATCGATGAAGACGGTTTTCTTTCATTTGAAGAGTTCCAACAAACACGCAATGGTACTATGACTGATTTATCTGACATAGCTGATGAAATCGTACAATGTGTTTCAGATATAAAAACAGAAACAGCTAATGATGACATAACAGTGCCAAGCACTGATAAATTTATGTCTCCTGCCGACAAGTTTTCAGCAATAGATACCTCTGCAGACAATCTAATTAGCTTAGAAGAGTTACAAGCAAAAGTAACAGATAAAGTTGCCGCTGCTTTTCTTATCATGGACCAAGATGCTGATGGTTTTGTCAGTGAAGCAGAGTTTGATGCTGCTAAAGCTAAAAATAGAGCGACTAAGAGTGCAATTCGTCAGTGTGTCGATGAGTTAAGTTCAGACGAAATTGTTTAGTTTTCACAGTGCTAAATAATCCAGGTTTAGCAATTTAAACCTGGTCATTTTCAGCGGTTTATCATCCAAAGATCAAGGACGATCGATTTTCCGCTTTTTTCTTTACCTTCTCCGCTATATTTACTCATCATAATCACGTATTCTGACTTATTAATATTTAGTAAAGTATGGTTTTCCTGTGCATATACGCAAGAATAGTTTGTACAATTTACACTTCAAAGTTTCTCCCTCGGTATTGATTGCCTGCATATTTTTAGTAAATTCTGCATCCACATTAGCCAATAGCATTGCTATTAACCACAGCCAGTTAGAACAATATATTGCGCTCACAGATGAAAATGTACTCCTTAAGCCAGCTGGAGAAGGCGTATTTTTGTCGTTCGATCTAAATGAAAGTTGGCGTGTGAAATTTGATTACCAAACTTGGCAAGATACAAAACAAGCCACCACTCCTGTTACGATTGAGCTAGATTTTGTCAGCTTTGGTGGCAGTCTAGAATACACTCAAGACACTTGGTACGCTGCTACTAGTATTGGCTTCTCAGAAGATGACATTTCATATAGAGTAAGTCAAAGGCTTACTGACAAGCGCCAAAACAACACTCAAGTCACTGCAATTTCCACGGTAGTTGGAAAAAGCTGGTTATCCGGTAATTGGATGTTTGATCTTTCTTTAGGGGCTCAATATGCAGATTGGTCAATTGAAAATAAGACTTTTAATAATGATCAAGCTCAACAAGATGGGAAACCTGCACAAGAGATCACTACCTCTGGTAGTGATAGTACTAGCGTCAATGCTGGAGTGACGGTTGCGCGATATTGGCAACTGAGTCAAACACAAGGAATTTTAGTCGGTGTTTTACTTGCATGGAATTATCAATTCTCAGGAGATGCAGAGCTAAGAGCCGATAATGCTGCTCCAGCAAGACGGTCTTCTGGCCAATCATCATCTGCAGTAAGAAATACCTCTGGTGATGATAATTATGGCCAAGTAATGACATACCTATCTTATGATATCAATGATGAATGGTCTGTTGATGTCGACACTGCCGTTGAAATTGCCACAGCAAATAATAATATTAGTTGGTCGATTGGCCTAAGTTACACTTTTTAAGCAGCTTAACCATTGCTAGTAAGATTTGCCTAACGCGTTAACGACGTTTTACTCTTTTCTTTTTCGTTATCTTTTTTTTCATTTTTTGTTGTGACTTTTTAAATTTATCCATCAATTGACGCTGTTTTTTACTCGACAATTTTTGAAAGTTTTGATGAGTAGTACGCAACTGTTTTTGTTGTGATTGAGGCAACTGTTTAAATTGATCAAATTGCTTAGACAGCTCAGTTCTTTTATCTTGCGGTAAGCTCTGCCATTTATCGAATTTTACTAACATTTTTTCACGCTGTTCAGCGGGCATTTCAATCCAACGGTTAGCACCTAATTGCAACTTGTCTTGTTGCACTGTGGACAATTGTTGCCATTGACCTGAAAGTGACTGCAAAACAGTTTGCTCTTGCACTGTTAACTCTTGCCAGTCAACCGCGACTACTTTTGATACAAGCAGTACACTCAGTAAGGTGAGTAATATCAATTTAGTCATGATTTTTACACTCCTGTTTAATCTCTGGCTCTTCATTTTTTGGGGGCTTATCATGTTGAACACCGTTTATTTTATTACTGGTTCCATCTTGCTTTTCTTGCGCTGAATCTAAGGATGAACATGGTTTAAGATTAATATCTTGTGGCCCATAAAGCTTGCCATCAACTTCTTCCATATCTGCTAAATATTCTAAAAAAGCCATACTAGGTAAATCATTCATATTTTCTTGTGCCTTCAATGGAACGCACAACAATATGAGCAACGCGCTATTACAACAAAGTGCTTTGTTCATTTTCTGCTAACCAAGTAACAAATTCTAAATTTTCTAACATTGCAAATTCTTCATTAGGGATGTCAGATGCCATCAAAGCCAATGGTAACTCAGGTATAGACTCAACCGATAAATAGTTAACAGTAATAGCAATCATCACTGCGCCGGCTACAGGAATACCAATATTAACCATAGGGTTAAGCAACCAAGAAACCAACGTATCAACTGAAAATTGTATTGGCTTATCTTGTGAATTTTTCTGCGCTAAAGCAATCGCCCGTATATGAGCTAAGTCTGCTAATGTTTTATCAGATAAGTGATTAACTGAATGATCTAACGCGCTATTTACTCTTTGTAAGCTTTCATCATGTGAAGCATTATTGCCATCTTCATACTTAGAAGGTGATTTCATGATCGTCCTCCATCATCGTTCTCAATTTATTTGTGGCTCTAAAATAATGTGTTTTGACACTTCCCTGCGAGCATTGCATTATTTCGGCAGTTTCTGCTACTGATAAACCTTCCCAACTGCGTAATAAAAAACATTGTTGTTGTTTAGGTGATAATTGTTTCAAATGCGTCAATGCGGCACTTTGTTGCTGACTTTTCGCTAATTCATGTTCTGGTGCAGCCAGGCTAATTTCATCCACCTCAGCGGCAGGCCATGCTTCTACTTCATCGGTTTTCCAAAAAAATAATAAATTTTTAACTTTTTGGTGACGGTGCCAATCTCGAATTTTATTTTGCAATATTTTATAAAATAACGGTTTCCATTCCTTAGCAGGTTTTTCTTGATAGTTTGTCACTAGTTTAATCATACTGTCCTGCAATAAATCTAACGCATCAGCATGAGACCCCGTAGCAAACGACGCCATATGATAAGCTCTTTTTTCAATATCAATCAAAAAGGCCTCCATCGTTAATGGCGGCACAAAGGCATCATCTGTTGAGTGGGAGTTGTGCTCTACGATAACGCCAAGCTCCGTATTTAGTATCGTGTTATCTATAATTTTGACCTATATGGCTTTCACTTACAATTATCCACTGCCTACATAGTTATAAACGACTTAGTAGCGCTTTGGTTGACACACAGAAGTAAAAAATTAACGCTTTTATTCTTTTTCCATAAATTCAACTAAACCACCGGTATCCGCTTGAATCACAAAAGTTTCAATTTTTTGATTATTTTGACTTAACTTAAGTAACCCTACTCCACTTTGATTATATAAACTCATTTCAGTTTTAATTGAGGGCTTTCGTTCTCGAATTTTCATGCTTCGGCGTTTGGTAAACCAATTCAGTGGCGAATAGGTCGCATATAAGAAACTATTTAATTGTTCTAATGTAGTCAATAACGTTTTGGGAAACTGATTTTTAATACCACTGCAAGTAATCTGTACAATTTTAGAACTGTTCCGTTTAAATCGATGAGTGATTTCATAAACGAACGAGTAATGCACATCACCTGACAAAATAATGAAGTTAGGTGGCGTTTTATGGTGGCGAAAAATATTTAGCATGACGTTTGCTGTACCTGAATGAGCCATCCAATTTTCTGCATCTACTAATAATGGTTTACCAAAAAAGGTAAAGATACGCTGAACCGTCTCAATTAACTTAACCCCGTAAATTGGTGCAGGCGATACCAAAATAATATCGGGTTGATTAATGAGTTCTTGTTGTAATTCAGATAATGACTCCCAATCCATTAAACCTGATGGCTTGCCAGCATTGCTTTCTGAGCGCCAACGCCTTGTTCTGGTATCTAATACAACGATTTTAGGCGAGGTTGCTAACGAGTAATGCCATTCATCCCATGATAATAACATATCAATAAGTTGCATATGATCTTGGACTCCTTCATTAGCGAAGTGCTTAGGTACGCTTGTCATCAATGCAGTAAACTTGTCCGGCATATTTCCCCAACCTTGACATAGCCAATAGCCAATTAGGGCGTTTCCTAAGATTTGTTTTGAAAAGCTATTGTTATAGGCTGCCTCTTCCCAACCCCGTGTTAGATTCCAATCATCTGTTATATCATGATCATCAAATATCATATAAATGGGCAGATGTGCTAGGGCGCGTCTTACCTTAAAAAGACCAGATGAAAACTCGTTGATTGTCACAAGCTCACTTTGATACTTTTTGTGAAAAGGTTGAGGAATATTAGTTTGCTTATCTAGAGATAAATCAGTCAGACCCCACAGCTCTGGCGACCATACAAGTAAATACATCGCCATAATTTCAGCAAGGGATACTAAATGATTTTTAGCATTAGCCGACGTAAAAATTGGCTTTTTACTGGTAACAAAAAACTTATTTATATTACCGTTTAAAGCACTTTCATGAGGCAGAATTTGTTCTCTTCGATAATAGCAAAATTCACTAGCAAAAAGCTGCTGGCTATTATTAACAAGATTCTTTTCTGCTTGCTCATTATTCCAGGACTCATCGAACAAACCGAGTAATTGTATTACTTGATGAATTGCAACTAACATAGGGCCAGCAACATCATCAGCATAAACTTGATCGCCAGACATCATTAGCATCGAAGGCCGTTTTTCTGCAGAAAGACTGCTTTCTTTCAACAAGCGATCTACTTGACACAAACCATCACGGCTTACAAAATGCGGTTTACGACAAGAGCCATGCAGCATTTCTTTAATCGTTTTTTTAATGACAAAATTGGGGAGCTTTTGGTGCTCGTATACTAAACTAGGTAACAACTCGACTAAACTATATTCAGAGGTTGCATCTAGAAAAGAAAAATCATATTCCAAAATTTCATTTATCGGAAAACCCACCTCTGCTTTTAAGGTGATTAAATTGATATAGGCGTGTTGGCCTATTTGGACTTGTTGTATTTCTTGTGCTGTTAAGCGTTTATCAAAAAGTGCACGATTTTCATTTTTAACGATTAATTTACAAGAAACTGTAAAGGGCTTTGTGGTCACTAACCAAAAATTAACTTGATCAGCGGCACAGTGCCTCACAATAGGACCAGCAACAATAGGCGGCAATGAAGTTTGAATGCTAATGGTAACCCCTAAGCGGTTTGGTAATAATTCAATTGTTAATAGAGCCCAATATCTTAATATAACTACTATCAAAGTAGAGCAATTAATTAGCTTTTTTTACCTTATATAATGTTTTCAGAATAATGCTCTTGCTAGCAACAAAGCCCTACCTCTTTCGACTTTTAATAGAACGACCTGCTTGCTCAGAAAATGGGTCAACCGGCCATCGATGCTTGGGATATTTAGCTCGCATGTCTTTTGCAACGTCAGTATATGAACCACCCCAAAAGTTCGCTAAATCACTCGTAATCTGAATGGGTCTTCTCGCAGGAGAGAGTAATTCAAACCTTAATGCAATGCTATTTCCTGCCAACATGGGTGAGGCAAGCTCTCCTAAAACCTCTTGTAACACCACAGAAATCGTTGGCCCTTGGTGACTGTCATAAATGATAGGTATGTTTTTATTACTAGGCGTTACATATATTTTCGGTGCTTGAGTTGCGAGTGTTTTCGATTCATCAAATGTTAACATTGATGTTAATAATGGCAAGATTTTTACTTTTTTTAGTTCAGACAATTTTTTAATATTAGCCACATAGGGCAATAGCCATTCTTCAGAGTTGGCCATGATGCTTGCCTCTGTGAGAACTGGGAATTGCTTAACTTTACCACCAAGCCAGACAACTCTGGCCAGCCATTCATCACACTCTTTAGTCCAGCTTAAAATGCTGCCAAAGTCGGTTTTTAGCAAGGATTTTATACTGTCTAATATGAATTCAGCAGGTACATCATTGTTTCTTGTTTCTTCGATGATAATGCTACCATATTTTTTTAATACTCTTGCATACACATTGTTCTTATTAGGCGACAACTGGTATTCTGTTTTTTCTGATATCTCGTGAGAAAAATGCGCGAACAGTTGGTGCTTACTAAAAGGTATGGCACTAAATACACGCCCTTCTCTTTTTTGTGCATCGCAATCATTAACGACTAAATACTCATGATTAATCAATGGATCTGATTCAAGTAGATAGACGCCTTTACCATTGGCTAATTGATACTTATTGCTATTAGTGGAGCGTCTTTTAGCTAACCTTTCAGGAAAAGCTAGCAGCAATAGGTAAGCTGCAATATCTGCTACTTCTGACAGTTCGACTTTGCTTTTGGTGTGCTTTATCGATGACTTCAGTGTACGCACATCTTTACTTACCGTTTTTAATGCATTTCGATTCACCTGTGAATTTTTAACATACTCATGGTCAATAAGAATATACAATCGGATTAACAAATCCGCACTGTCAGTACGCTGTAATATATCCCGTTCAGATAATAGCGCGGCAATATTACATGCTATTTCACATGCTTGATTACCCTTAGCAACCAACAGCATTTTTGCCAGCCTTGGATGAACCGGAAGCGCACTGGCTTGTTTGCCAAGAGTGGTGATTTTTCCAAAATGATCCAACATAGCTAACTTGCTGAGTAAGTCTTGAGTGGAATCAAAGTGAGCTTGAGGAGGTGGCGTTAACCAGTTGATCTCTTTATAATCTGTGTGACCTGCGCTAGCCAGCTCTAACACAGCATCAGCTAAATCAGCATTCAGAATTTCTTCTTGTTGATAATCACTCAACGATAGATGTTCAGATTCACTCCATAGCCTAAAACACTTACCGGCTGATAATCTACCAGCACGGCCTTTGCGTTGTTCTGCGGATGCTTTTGAAATTTTAGCTGTTAATAATTTTGACATGCCACTCGAGGGGTTAAAAGTCAGTCTTTTTTCCAATCCTGAATCTATAACGCAAGTAACACCTTCAATGGTTAAACTAGTTTCGGCAATGTTAGTGGTGAAAATAATTTTTCTACAGCCATCAGGAGCCGGCAGAATTGCCTGTTCTTGCTCTACTAATGGTAATGAACCATATAATGGCACAAAATTAAATTGATGTTGTTCACCAAATGTTGATTCCGCATAGGAAATACAGCGCTTAATATCGGCAATACCGGGAAGAAAAACTAAAATGTCTCCTTGGTCTTCAATAACATTCAATATGGTTTTGCAAACATTCGCTGCTAATTGCGTTTTGTCCGATTTTTTATGCACAACACTTACCGGATATGATCTTCCTTCACACAAAATAACGGGAGCGCCATTAAGATAGTTAGAGATTAATTTAGTATCAAGTGTTGCAGACATCACTAGAATGCGTAAATCTTCACGAATAATCTGTTGAATTTCTGTAGATAACATCAATGACAAGTCAGTATTTATCGAGCGTTCATGAAATTCATCAAAGATAATCAAGCCAACACCTGCTAATTCAGGGTTTGATTGCAATCTTCTTGTTAAAACACCTTCAGTTAAGATCTCAAGCCTTGTTGCTGCTGATATTCTTTTTTCATTTTTTACTTGATAGCCGACAGTTTCACCAACGTTTTCTCCCAAACACCGAGCTAAATAGTGCGCAATAGATCTTGCTGCCATGCGTCTTGGTTCAAGCATAATAATGCGCTGACCCACCAAGAAGTCTGCTTTTAGTAGCTCAAGTGGTACAACTGTAGATTTACCTGCGCCAGGTTCAGCCTGTAAAACGATACTCTGGTTATTTTTTAATTCATTTAAAAGTCGGGAAATGACTTTATTTATTGGGAAGATAATTTTAACCACTCTACTTATTTATTTTAGCACTTAGGGGATCTAACTTGGATAGTGACTCAGCTGGTAATCGCACACAGTTAAGCTAATGAAGACACAATATATTTCAATTTATAAACATACTTCGAGTTAATGCTTTACCAAAATAAACACTAAAACAAATGCAACTCAAAGTACATCACAACATATTACTACTTTCGCTAAATATTAATGGCTAATTAAATAATGCATCATATGCATATTAGAATCATTTTACTATTTTAATCCATTCACCTGCGCTAATTTTTTTTCTGGGGTACAAACCATTGATTAAACGTAAATGTTGCTCGGTATAAACCCCTAATTTGATGTGTTTAGCTAAACCCTCCATCGTTGTTTTATCATTGGCTTTAACGTAATGAATGGTTTTTGATTTACGCGGTTTGGCTTGACTACGTTCAGGACGAAAACTTCGTATACTTTTCAGAAAAAGCTTGTCGTAATCGATACCTTCTTGAGCTTCCATTACGGTTCCAGCAAGTAAATATGCCCTACTGCCTTGAAAAATTACCGCCACCCTATTGCCTACTTTGCTGTCTCCTTTGTATGCGATAGCAGTGTGTCCAATTAAACCAAACTGCTTAAAATTTTCTGAATGTGTTAATTTTTGATCGGGTAATACACTGCGTAAATAACTACTAGGCGATTGTTTTGATTTAACTCTTGCAACCATTAGCGATATTTCAGCACTTTTGTCCTTAGGTTTTGCAATTATGGCTTGCCTCATATTGTGAACCTCCCATCCTTCAGGGTAAAGAAATGAAAAGCCTAGCTTTTTATGAAGATACCGGCCCTTTTCTAAAGGGCGTTCTTTTACTTTTGCATTATAATTTATGCCGAATACTAAACCCTCTGTATGTTCACGGTATTGTGCTTTGTTTGTTAAATTAATTTGATTATCGGGTAAGGTGCCCGCTTTAGCGATAACTTCTTTCAATCTTAAATCGTTGCGCGGGTGAGTAGAAAATACCCCATGGTAACTCTTAATTTTTTTCCCTTCGGTTTTAGCGCGATAACGAGAAAACTTTTCATGATCTTTAAGTACGCCAATGGTTTCAACCATAGCGTGAGGGTCGTAGCCGCTATTCACTAGGTATTCTGCACCAAAGCCATCTGCTTCTAATTCCATATCTCTACCATAGCCTTTAATTGCTGCATCTCCCCACATATTCGTTACATCACCAACAATGCCACTTCCGGTCGTTAACACACTGGTAATGGTTAAGGCACTCGCTCCTTTTTTTGCTGTGTCTTGACGAATTACATGGCGTGCAGTTATATGGCCTACTTCATGGGCTAACACAGCAGCAAGCTGAGCTTCTGAATCTAAATAGGCAAGTAAACCGCGGTTAATGTATATATAACCGCCGGGTAGTGCAAAAGCATTAATATCAGGTGCATCTATAATAGTAAAAAAGTAGTCGATATCTGGACGGTGACTATTTTTAGCGACTTTTTGACCTATGTCGTTTACATACTTTGCCAACGCCTCATCTTGATAGATTGGCATTGATTTGAGTATTTTTTCGTGAAGCTCTTTACCTTTAGCAATTTCGGCGCTTTCTGACATCATCACTAAATCAGGCCGTCCTGTAGCAGGATTAATAGAGCAGCCGTTAACAAAAAGCATAGGTAAAAGGAGAACACAAATTAATATCCGATTATTGACAGACATATTCACCTCTAATTAGTTAATTTATCAGACGTTTTGAAAAACGTTTGTAATTGCAATGCCATAGCTTCACACGCATCGGTTTGCACTGTGGCAATAAGTGGAATAGGTATGACAACCGCAGGTACGTATGATGTACCTTCTGCAAAACTGCTCACTTTTCCAATTTGATATTTGGTTTGGTAGTCCCAAATAGACGCTTCGTATTGCGCTTGGCTATCCCAAGTACCAAAGCCAAAACAGCTTATACCCACCGTACTTATGCTGCAGCTAATGCTACCACTACTACGTGTTTTTTCAGTGTTGCCATCAATCCAAATAATGTAATGAACGTTATATTCGTTAAATATATTTTTTACTTTGTCATATCGTAATAAGCGGTGGAGGTCTTTAATATGATTAGGTGCGGTACGTGCTTCAAACCAAGGGTATAACCTATCGACAAATTCCGTTTCAGGAATCACATTGATACCTTTATCTCCTTTAGCTAAGTTTTTTCCAACACACGACACTAGCTCTGGTTCGGTCTCATAATCACTACCGGTTCGTCTACCAATAACAACAACAGATTCACCTTGCAGCAACTCACTTTCTGTTACTTTTACTTGATCAATAGTTACTGTGGTACAGGCGTTAATACTTAACAATGCTAACAAGATTAAATATTGCTTGATGGGGAATACGCATTTCATAAATAACTCCTGATAAACGATTAATTAGTTTGCTGGTGGTACTGCCGCAACAATAGTGGTTTTTGGATTGCTTATTCTAAAAGCTGACATTTGTTCACGTTGTTTCAGCCACTGTTTTATTTCGGGAATGTGATTAAAGCGTAATATAATACCGGCGCCTACGTCTCGTAAGGCTACAATCATAGCTTCATTCAAGGCTTTTTCTTGGCTTTTAAACATCGCAGTAGGGGTTTTACCATAGGCGGTTTGAATCCAATCTGCGATAACATTTCCTTGAGCATCTAGCACTTTCAAATGATATTTAATCCACACTTCGAACATGTTTATTTTAGTTTCTACAGGCATGTTGTATTGAAATTCTTCAATCATAGGATAGAAAAACATATCGATTGAATCGTCGTTGGTTGGTACTACTTCTTTAGAGTAGATTACTTGTTCAAACATGCTTTCTAATACGGTACTAAATAGCTCAACTTGGGCCTTTCCCATGGAAATTTCTTTTTCTTCTCGCTCTTCATCCTTTTCAATGTAGTTATAATTCGCAAAATCGGGATGATAAACAACTGCTACTGTTAATGGTAAAGGGTTAACTACCGGCGTAGGAAAATAACCCTTTACAACGACCTTAGTAGTACAACCAAAAAGTATCGCACATGTCAGTAGTAATATAATTCTTGCTAGTTTCTTCACTGTTGCTTCATATAGTTTCATAAGATAATTTCTCGTATATTGATTATGGCTCGACACTATTTAATCCGACAAATGTGCCACCATTACGATAGGTAAGTTCTCGCATTAACGTAGCAAAACGGATCCCTGTCTTTTGCAAATGAGTAGGACGCATAAATTGCACCGGAAAACCAACCGCATGTATTCGAACTAAACGCTCATTGTTGGCGTTAATTTTATTTATTACCGACACGGTTTTTAAAACTTGCTGGATAGAACGACCAGAAAATTCATCGCCCATGACATATAAGCTAATTTTTTTGTCTTGACTAAAAAAAGTACGAATGGCTTTTTGTACTCCTTCTACCGGGCTACTATTACTGAACGGGTTCCACGATCTTAGCCGTTTGATTACTGCTGCTCTGCGCGAGTTGGTATCGGGTATCCATTTACGTTGATAACTGGTAAACATATATTTCCCCATATCATTCATAATTTGAATGCCTTTAACTTCAGGGTATATATTTAATATGGCAATAACCTCTTCAAGTAGTTTGGGCCAAGCGTAATTAAACATACTGCCTGAGGTATCAATAATAAAAATTAGATATTCGCTATCAACAGGTATCCCACCAATTAAATTATTGGTGCTTTTATAATTTTTGCCCAGTAATCTCTCCATTTCAACAGACAGAGACTGCAAAGCTATGGCAAGGTCACCTTTTTCTTTTTCGCTAATTGAAGCTGCTTTCGCTATTTGTGCGTATTGAGCTTCAATTAATGCATGTCGTGTACGTAAAATTGCAATGCGCTTTTTTTCAGCGTCGATTTGTTCATGTTTAGCATTTAAATAACGGTTGAATATTGTTGTTTCTCCCCTAATGGTAAACAACTGTTCTTGCAGTTTTTTAATTTGACCGTCTAACTGTACCGTTGCTTCTTCTAATACAACTGGCTCCATGGTTTTGGTGATCATCAGTAATAAAACAATGGCACCAAACCCACAACAGATGATGTCTAAAAATGCGATAGAAAAATCTTCAGAGCTTCTCGATTTACGCTTCATCATACCCTCCTATGGCCAATCTAATGATGGGCTAATAAAAGAGCCAGAGGTATATAATGCCAACTTCCAGAAAGAAGAAGCTGCCATAGGATCCCCTTCCATCGGCCACAACATGACATTAACAGGGATGCCTTCAGGCAAGATGTTTACCGCTTGTACAAATAATTCTTCACGTTCTTCTCCTGAAACTGTATTACTGGTATTCGCGTGAACTCCCTGTGTAGGAAGTCCATCAGTGATCAGCAAAATATTGTCCGGTAATGGATACAACAAGCTAACTTCGCCAAACGCTTTTACTAGACTAGTACCACCGCTAGGTACAACGTCTCGCAAATTTTCAATACTTGAATTTAACTGTTCTTCATTAGCAACCGATAACCATTTACGGTGCGTACCTTTAATACTGGCATTGACCTCAGTATTAAATAAATAAAGTTGAAACTGACTTTCAATTGGAAACTTTGCCACCAACCATTCAACCGTTCGAATAGCTCGCTGCCATTTTTTAGCCGCCTTTTGTGTTTCGTCAGACATGTTTCTGCGTCTAATAATGTTGACTATACTGCTGTCTAACATACTCGCCGATACATCAAGCAAAATAAGGATACGCGCTCCGCCTAGCTTTAAACCTGTTAAGTATTGACGATCGCTTTCTCCGGTAAAGAGTCTCGCACTATTTCCTGTTGCTTGTGCTTCTAACTTTTTCTTTTCATTTAATAAGGATTGGATTTCCTCTTTTATTTTTGTAATCTGTTGATCATCACTTTGCTCATCTAGAGTTACAATCATATTATCGATAGCTTCAATATCGTCATTAATACGTCTGGCAAGGCCACTAGTCTCTACTAAGTCTTGATCAAGTAATGACAGAGTATTTTTAATTTTTACTAGGTGAAGTTCGCCGTCTTGAACTTCTTCTGCCAGTAAATTCACTTCTGCTTGACGTTTGTTGTCTTCTACTTCAATTTGCGTCGTAATGTCATGTTTAATGATTAAAAATATGAGTATCACTGCACCCAAGCCGCACGACATAATATCGAGAAACGATAAACTAAAAGTAGTGAACTTGCGTTTAACTGCCATAGGTTTAGCTATCCTTTTTCACATGAATAAATTGCATTGTTTTATCAAGCAAACTGCTTGTTATTTGGTCGCCAACAACCAGTTCATGAAAATGTTCAAGGGGTAACTCATTTAAATACACATTTTGGCTATTGTGGTTTTCTATTCGCCAGCATTGGTGGCTATTAATGACGGTAATGATTGACTGTTCAGTCCGTTCGAGCGTTATATATGGAGGCTGCACAGATAGGTAGTACTGCTTTTCATCCGAGATTTCACCTGTATATTCGAATGGATAAGCACATCCGTTGATCAGTAAGTGAGTAATAACGGATGCTTTATTTACCTTAATATTTCCATGCAGTTCAGTATTAATATCGTCTTTATTCTTATGGTTCAATGGTAGTTGAGTAATCAACCTAATATCTTTATCGCTAGTCAAAACATCAAATTTTTTATTTATGTTGCTTGCGAGTGCATGTTTATCTACCACGATAAAGTCTTGCTCTGAGTTAATCGTTAATCGTTCCAAGAAGTTAGCAAAGCGTCTGGTAATAAAATACTGATTTGCCGAAGGTAAATTGTTTAGGCTTGCCTTAAAAAAGTCATCTAATTTTTCTCTTACTTCATTAATGCTTATCATTATATTTCTATCGGCAATGCTAATGTCGTATTGGTCTTTTGCTAACTTCAACAAGTTGGGAATTTTTTGATAAATCTCTTGCTCTGTTTCTGCGGTGTAAAAGCCATCAAATCTGCATTCTTTAACTAGTTTTTCATTAATCCACTTGGCCATAACCCGGTATAGATCATGTACCCCTTGCTCAGCAACAACATGGTTTTGTTTTACAGATAAAATACTATTAGTGACTAATTCCGTGCAGGTTGTTTGATTTAACTCAATATCAATCAGTACAGCCGATTGATCATTATAGTTATATGAAGCACCTGCTAAATAGGCAACTGCATTATTCACTATGGCAGAAACCGACAAGTCACATGCTTTCGCTATACCCAATAGCAATGAAAGTTGCTCATTATTATAATAAGGCGGCACCACAAAAATAATGTTGAGGCTGTTATGAAAGTCAGCGGTTAAACGTTGTAATTGTATATAGGCTAAGTCGGCAAAATGATTAATTTGAGAGTTAACTGTATTGACCTCTTCGTATCCCAATCGTTGCCAATAGTGGTAATACATATTTAAGGGGGACGTTTTTGCTTGTTGCCAAGCGAGCTCACCAAATAGCACATCCTCATCACTAACTAGCGCACAGCCAAGTTCATTAATATGATGACGCCCTTGAATCAGGGTTAATTCAAAGTCATTAATTTCAATAATTAAAGTATTCATCACGCCGACTCATTATTATCTGCTTTTAAGTGATTTAGCAGATTATTGTCACAATAGTCTTGGGTTCTTTGTACTAACCGTTCCTGCATCAACTGTAATTGATGAGTAAAAAACATGATGAATATGCTGATAACTAACGCAATGAAAGTAGAGTTAAAGGCAACGCCTAGACTATTAGTGATACCAATAATATCTCCCTCAACTGCCTTATGTGCTTGACCCAATGCATCTCCAATGCCTCGTACTGTGCCAATAAAACCAATGGATGGTATTGCCCAAGCAATGTAACGTACCATCGCTAGTTCGCTGTCTAATCGGTCCGATTCAGAATCACAAATATTTTTAATCGCAGCAGCCACCGCAGAAACGCTACCTGTTGCCGCAAAGCGCTTGAGTGATATAAGTAGTGCTCTTGGCGCTAGCATTTGTTGTTTATCTTCTGGTAAAGCTTGTAGTGGGCGACACAAATTTCGTGCATCTTCAGGCAATATACTGGCCCCGGCTTGAACGCTAAGCATTGCTTGATCAAACATATTTTTTTCTTGAAAAGTACAATAAGCTTTATATGCCATAATCATTAACGCCCACAACATTAAAATTAGACAGGTTTCTTGCTCGTAGTCTTTTAAAACTAGATAAATTGAACGTTGCTCTGTAACTGAACTACCCGCAATTTGCTGAGCTTGTTGCATTTGCATTAGCACTTCAGCCTCTGGTCGAATAACAGCTACAAATAGAGCATGTACAATAATAATAGCTAAAAGTAACGAAAAAAGTTGATAGAAAAATTCTGTACTATTGTTGTTCTTCATATCTAGTCCTTAAATATCAACAGGAAAGGAAACATCCAAATCCTCTGATATTGCTTCAGAAGGAATAAATTCAGGTGTTTGTTTGTTGTTAGCTGTGGTATCTGGTGGTAACTCGCTATTGCCGACAGTTGATTTATTTATAGAATCGGTTACTGTTGGTGCAACTTTTTCTAGCTTGGCTTTTTTGTCTGATTTACTTTGCTCTATATTACTTTCCGAAGTTTTACTTTCAGCAATTTCACTTTCCTGTACCGCTACCGAAGTGAAAGTACACAATAAAAAATAACTACAAATTACCGCTGTTTTCATTTGCTTTGCTCCATATAAATTCATTTTACGTACCGCGCAATTCGAAACCCCACGTCATTACGCTTATCGTTGCCGTAATCTCTATAGGATAAACGTAGCGTTGTTTGACTACCGTGTGCCCAACTAGAGCCACGAATGACATGATAATCACCGCTTAATGGTCCACTTGGGTCTTGCTCTACTTTTAAGGATAGACCTGTATTTATTTCATAAAAGTCGTGTTGCCACTCAGCTACATTACCAGCGAGATCGAAAATCCCTTTATTGTTGTTGATAAACGAGCCAACCGGCGCACTGGTAATATATTTATCGTTATAACTGTGAATGATGGTGCCTAAAATTGCAGCGCCAGAAATATCAGCAAAATTTCCAGAATTTTGCGTTGGAGGAAGACTTTGACCCCACGAATATTTGAGCATTTCGCCCGTATTGTATCGGCTTGCCCAAGTCCACTCTGCTTCTGTAGGTAAACGGTAACCTTCTTGCTCAAGGTCGAAGCCAACAAGCTTATTATTTTCAATGTTGTAAACAGCTACTAGATTTTCTTTTTCAGAGAGCCAATTACAGAATAAAGCCGCTTGAATCCAAGAAATATTAACCACAGGTTGGTTGCTGCCATTTAAACTATTGCCTTTTACATTTCCAGAAGAGTGTGTGCGTAAAAATTGCTTGAATTCTTTATTGGTTATTTCCATTAGGCCTAAATAAAAGGGCTTAGCTAAATGTATACTTCGTTTGATTTCATTAGCTCTGCGTCCCTGCTCGCGACGAGAAGCCCCCGTTTCGAAAGAATCATTTATTTTAAATAACTTGAGTTTACTACCTGTCGTTGTAGTAATTATTGTTTTAATATTTTCCCATTTCGCTTGCTCAATTGTTTTTAACTTGACCATAAAAACTTGTTCCGCATTAGGCGTAGGTAAAATGGCTTTTTGATAAGCGACATACCCTTCTTTTTCGATACGTATGCGCTGTTGTTTACTCGGTAAAGTTAAAGCCTTATTAGCTCGCCCCATTAACCTGTCCTCTACATATAATAATGCATCGCTTGGCGTCACTTGAAAGTGAACTTTTGCTACAATAGGGTTAAGTGTGAATTGCTTGTTGACTAACTGACCTGACTTTACTAGTAATTGATGAGTTTGCGACTGGTAGCCGTCTTTAAAAAGTAACAATGATTGTTGCTTATTTGGTGACACAGGGACAGATATAGGTGTTGTTCCTAAGTATTTATCTCCGTAAGTCACACTGACACCTGAAGGTTTAGATAATATAGCAAGCTGACCTTGTAGCTTAAACAATGGCACCATTGCCAAAGCCTTATCTTGTTCAGCAATGACCACTATTTTCCGTGAGGTTTGTTGGTAGCCTTGCTTGCTAAATACAATCGACTTATCACCTTCAAGCAGTTTAACTGTTGTCGGTGTTACTCCGATCAAATTATCATCAAGATAAAGCTCTACATTTTCAGGGGTACTGGTTATTTCAATATTCGCCCAAGCTGGTTTTAATGAAAATTCAAGTTGTTGACGCTGACGCTTACCTATAATGTTTATAGGTTGTTTATGTTCAAAATAATCTTTTGCACTGATGGAAATTTGATGATCACCAGCTGATATACCTTTAATTAGACCTTTTTCAATAGCCACTTTTTCGCCGTCAATTCTAACTATGAGGTTACTGTTCACATTGGTTAACAGTGCTAACTCACCAGGTAATGGTGTAAATGAAAATTGCAGTTGTTGATTTTGCTGCTCTGTTACAGTAAATGCTTGTAATAATGGGTAGTAACCGTCTAACTCGGCGCTAAGTTGATACTTACCTGCACGCATTAATAGATGATCATCTAAGTTAACATGCACTGTACCTTCTATTTCAACGCTATTTACCAATGGCACTGTAGAGATGACCACAGATTTCGAGGTAAATAAAAACCACAATATTATTACCGAGATAATTAAAATAATTGCCAAGAGATAGGTCGGCATTGTTAATTTCTTTTTTAACTCAATTTGCTCTTCAGAAGACGGAATAAATTCTGCCGCTGCAATTAATTTATTGTCTTTTATGTTAGATTCACTCATCCATTACTCACTTTTTCTATACAAGAAATCTCTATCGTGTGTAGAGGACTATTAGGCATGAGGGTTATTTGGTGGCGTACGTCTCTATACCCTTCACGAGAACCAACAAAAGTATATTCTCCCGGTTTTAGCTGTAACTCTTTATTAGCAAAATTACCTAACTCACCAACACGGTATAACGTCACTTGGGTTTGATTATCCGACGTGATAAAGAGAGGAATGGGAATGGTAAGTTGTTGTAGTAACTTAGCTAGACTTGCTATTTGTTGCTTTAATTTGGGCTTTGATTCTTTAATTTGTTTCGCATCTTTTAGTGTTTTAGTTGCTTGATGATAAACACCACTATTAGTCAATCGTTGAGGTTTATTAATAATCTCTTTCAACTCACTATCAAGTTTGTCACGAGAATCCGTACGAATTAAGCCTATGCGAGCAGCCATTAATGTACTGTCTAACGCTAATATTTCTTTGTATAAAGCGATGGCTTCCGGCCAATCTTCAGTACTTTCATGTTGTATTGCTTGCTGCGTTTTAAGGGTAATTATTGACTGTTTCTGTTTGTTTTGAGTTTCGATTATCGCTTTAGCGGGATCGGTTATTGTGGGTTTGATTTGTTTAGCAATAGTAAAGTCATGTAGTGCCTGCTGATATTCTTGCTTGTTTAAATGTACATATCCTAATGACATTGCCGTAGAATAATTACGTTCTACAATCTCTTTATTGACGAAATCAAGCTGCTGTTCAACGAGCTCAGACAGTTGGTCAATTTCTTGAGCTTGTAATAATTTATCTTTAGCGGCATCAAGATTTTTCTCTGCAATTAAGACATTACCTTCATCAACCAGTTTAATGACATCTTGTATAACCTCGCTACGCTTCATGGCTATTAGCGCTTGTGCATCGTCAGGTTTAATATATAAGGCTATGGTAAGCTCACTGAGTGCTTGCTGTTGGTTGTTATCTTTTAATGCCATTACACCCGATTGATAATATTGGCTAAAAGTCTCCTCTAATTTATCTTCAATTGATTGCAATTGTTTCAAGGTAAGTTGGTAATTTTGTAGCGCTTGATCAAATTCTTGTAAGCGATAATGGACATCGCCGTATTCGGCAATAGATATAGCAGATAAAAAGTCTTTTTTAGCCCATGTTTTAACCTTTTTATGCTCAAGTAATTTTTGTTTGTTCATTACTTTAGATAAAATATCTTGTGCTGATTTTCTATTTTTGGCGAGCTGTGCTTCTTGCCAAGGTGAGACATCAATTGGCTTTTTTAACTCCTCTTTGACGAAGTCTTTGGTATTAACTTGTTGCAGAGGCTTAACATTTTTAGGTAAGGTAAATACCACTACATATAAAACCGACAGTAATATTAATAAAGAAAAAATAACGAGATACCTTGTTGAAAGCCAAGAACTAAATACTGAAACCAAAGGTTTACGCTCTGGCGATAAATTTAACGATACATCGTTAGACACAAAACTATTGTTGTCATTTCTCGGTTCTTTAGACATATTCACATCCATTTTTACACTAAATCAAACTTATTATTTTTGGTGATATTAACGCTTACCTTTGTAGTGCTAACTAAAGGAAAGGTTTATCAGTATCTACTTGGTAAATTTCTTTTAATATTTTCCGCCACTGCTGGTATTGATTTTCAACGGTGCCGGAGAGGGTTACCGTGCGGTCTTCTAATTCAATCACTTGAGACTCGATGCTAGCCTCAAGGGAGTCGCCTAATTCTTGTAATGCTCCTACGTGGATTAGTGCTTCTTCAGAACGCTCCATGCCATCTTTTAAAATGTAACCACCCGCTGTCATCCCAATAATGCTGCCTGCACGTACCGAACCCGAAGAGTTTCCGGCACCTAATATTCCGGCAATAATTGCCACAGCACCTATGATTTTTTGGTTACGCGCTTTGTGCTCCATTCTACGCATCGCGACGACTTCTTTTAGACTTTCATGACGCCACTCTTTATAAGGAGCTTTCATTTCTTTAACGTAGCTACCGTAATACTCTTGTAGAGTGTCGATGAACAGATAATCTCGTTCTCTAATTTTTCTAATACGCAACATCATAGGCTCGTCTTCCGCTGGCAAACGATTAATAACAATGCGGCCTTGCTCATTGCTTTCTATGTATTGTGAAAACATTTGTTGAGAAAAAGATTGGGCGAAGGTTAACTCAGAGACTAATCTAATATGTTGCAATTCTTTCGAACTAAGCTTTTCACGATAACTATTGAGATCATTGGTAATTTGATTATAAATATTTTGAAAAGGCTCATAACGTAACTGAGTTTTTTTGTTATAGGCATAATGGCTTGCCTTGTCATGATACGATTTAGTAAACCAATGACGACCAGAAGAGTCGTAAACTGAAATACCTATATCAAGCATTTCCCCATCGGAGTGAATGATAGAGCCTTTTACCGTGACATCTACTGATTGATGGCCAACAGGGATAACTCTCACTGCCCCCCATGCTGCGCTTGACTGTACGGTTTCCATTAAAATATAAGGAAAATAACTTGATTCTGCGACTCTAATTTCAGGGAAAACTAACGCATCGTCTTCTTGATCGGCTAATGCTTCCAAGCCAGGATCAAAAATTGTTATACCAATGTCGAGTAGTTCATTTTCAGGAATGTTATCCGTTACATGAAAAACGGGCGTGATCTCAGTTGTTTTTACTTCAGTGCTGCTACAGCCACCGATAGCGAAAACAATGCTTATTACGCTACAGCGTAAAAATAGTTTTAAAGTCACAGGTATCGCCTTCATATTAATTTCCTTGCGATTGGTTTTTATACTTTCGGTATTCTTGCCATAATTTTTCACGTAACGTAGGATTTGCTTCTTTTAGCGCTGCTTCTCTAATTTGTCTCGCTACAACATCGTCATCATTACCACTGGGAATATCACCAGGGGGAGCATAGACCGTAGCTTGTTGTTTATACTCTCCTTTTCTGCCACCCGAGCTTACAGGCGCCATACTGCCATTACCGGAGCTATTATCGCTTCCGCTTGAATTTGCTGTTTTCCCCGCTGAACTGGCTTCTCCGTTCAGCACATCATCATATAAACTGCCAAAATCACTCGGTTGCTCAGTTTCTTGACTACTACCTCTTTCATTTTCTTTATTTTGAATGTACTCACGTTCACTTAAAATCATACCGTCGTAGTCATTAATTCCTTGATTCAGCTTCCCATCTAACTTAGCTATACGCTCCCCACGAGTCATGCCACTATCTTCACCACCTTTGCTAGCAGCTGACTGTTCACTTTCGGAGCCACTTTCTTCACCTGACTGCTCACTTGAATTTTGAGACGAAGAGCCTGATTCTGATTGCTTACTCTCTTGGCTTCCTGACATCTCAGCTTCATCACTTGGGCTTGATTGACTTGAACTGCTACTTTCCTCTTCAGAGAAATCAATCTCTTCACTAGGATTTTTACTCGGTTCTCCTGAAACATATTCGGTCGATTGCTCTTCTGATGCTTCAGTACTCTGCCCTTGCTCTGCGGATTGATTTTCGTCTGATTGCTCTCCACCTTGTTCAGATTTATTTTTAGCTTGTTGGCTATCTGAGCTTGATGATGAGCTACTCATTTGCCCCTCACTTTGGCTTTTGCTTTTCTTTGATGGTTTTTGTGGCTTACTACTGGCAGTTTGTGAAGGCATAGAGGGTGAACTCTTAGACTTTTGCGCAGACTTACTACCCGATTGACTAGGGGTCGAACGACTAGTCGATGGAGAGCTTGCACTTGAAGAGCTACTTGAACTTGACGAACTACTCGCACTAGATGGTTGCTGACTTGGTGGCGGTGGTGGTGGTGGTGGCGGTGTAGATTTACAGCCAGAAATTGCCATAACAAGTAACAATATATAAATTAGTAAATTCGATATTTTCATAAGTACATTCTCATCTGGTCAAAACATACAGAGGTATTTTTTGTGTATCTACCGGTGCACCATTAATCAATTTTGGTCTAAATTTTGTATTTCGCAAGTATCTAAAAATTTTAATCCTTTGAGAGACATCATCTTTATATGCGGCGTCAGTCACTTCGATATTCCTAGCGTCACCGTGTCGCGTTATATCTATAGAAACACGCGCGTACTTTGGACGCTCTTCAGCACTAATAGAATCAAGGTGTCCTCTAGTGATTCCATCGAGATGGGGTAAATTGGGTAACGAGATAGGTTGAGTAAAAAGCGACTCTATTTCTGGAGTGAAATTACTTAATGTCAATGCATATTGGTAAGTACTTTGATACTGCTTAAGCGCACTTCGCCTTTTATTATAAACAAGATGCCAATCTGCAAGCTTTAATCTATTTTTAATTAATGATGCGTCGGTCGTATCGGTTTGTTTTTGTAAAATCTCATACTCTCGTTCAATTAAAAATTTTCCAACTTTGTAACTGCTTCGTTGCATATCAGAGTTATATTTTGATTTAACTTCATGCGCAACGGTGCGTGCGTTACTTGGCGATGTAGCATTATTACTCATGTGGATTGCTAATAAATGCTTCGTTAACATTAAACCGTTATAAGCTTGAACAAGTTTAATGTCACTATCGCCAAACTGTAATGCGATCAAGTTTGCTGCTCGATAATAAGCGGTATAAGAGTTAACTAGATCTTCTATAGGTTTACCTGAAAAACTTGATAGAAATGATCTTAAATACCATTTGGCACGGGTTAATTCAATATCAAGTAGCTCAGAATCATGGTTACCATAATTTCGGCGATATATTTGATAAAGGTGGTGATAATTATTATTAACTAATATCCATTGCTCACTTTTTTTCAAATTGTTTATTAGTTGAAATACAATAGGTATTTGAGAGGTAGAATATAACCCTTCATTAATTTTATTCACATGAATTGACCGCTTTAAAACTTCGATAGCTTTATAATATTTTTCGTTTTTTTCATAAATATTTGCGAGACCAATTAATTGCTGAGCAATGGGAGCGGCATATGCTCCTTGAGCAGATTCCAGTTCTTCAATCGCATCTTGATATTTTTCTATACTATCTTTAAAAGATTTCAATTTTTCTTGATCGGTAGCTGCAGTATCATTAATTATAATGACATCTGAGCTAGCAGAGTTTATCTCTGCTAATGAATAACTAGGTTTAGAAAATATAAACAATAGCGATACAAATAGAAAAAAACAGCTTCTCATAGTTCCCCCTTATAAGGGCAGTACACACCATAAACACGCTAATTACAGCGTCATTAACTTATTGCCTAAAATGACAATATACTTGGGTATTATTGAGGTTAGCTATTTCCGTTTTATCGTTTCTAATTTATTTTATTATATTGAATTATCTGTGATTTTTAGTATTTTTATACGTAATTAGGTCATAACACTAGCATATAATTAGCAAAGCTATTTTGTTAGCGTCCTTAAATATAAAGTATAGATAGCAATGCGATTATGTAAAGGAGTCGCATAAGAATTTTTTAATATATGGCTATCAAGTGAATAGACTAATTTTAGCTATTAACTAGCGGCAGCGGATCTTTCAAGGGTTAATTTGACAGTAGTTTGATTGGTATTTAAGTAAAACAGAGCGATTGAATTATAGATTGCAACTCAAAAGTGCGATAACGCATTATGAATTTCAAACAGAGGTAATTAGAATTTATTAATGACTAACCCGAACTATTAAGTTGCTTTGCATACAAAGCTGGCAAAAAGACAAATAAGATATTCTTCGAAACAATATCACTATAAAAATGTCTGCTGACAAGCCTAATAATTAGCTAAGCATTTGATCTTGACTATAATAATACTTAGTGAAAAAAAAACTAAGGTTATAGCAATGAGTAAGCATAATGACAACAGTGTAGAATTTTGTTTTCTAGCTGAACCAACTGATGTGAATTTTGGTGGAAAAGTCCATGGCGGTATGGTGATGAAATGGATTGATCAAGCTTCTTATGCATGTGCCGCCAAATGGAGTAAACGCTATAGTGTTACTGTTTCTGCCAACGGTATTCGATTTATCAGGCCTATTCTTGTTGGTCAAATGGTCAGTGTTACTGCGTCTATTGTGCATACCGGTAGAAGTAGTATGCATATATACGTAGTAGTTCGCGCTCGTGATCCTAAAGAAGATAGCCCAGTAATTACAAACCGTTGCTTTATTACCTTTATGGCAACTGATGAAAGCGGTTATCCTATTAAAGTTCCAGAGTTCACCCCGAAAACAGCAGAAGATGAAAAACTAGAGCAAGTAGCTATGCATGCAAAAGACTTCGCTAAACAGTTAGATAATGATTTCGAAGAAAAACTTGGTTGGAAGTAGCTTACTTTGCTTAATAAATATTCAACGTTATGGAATAACTACCTGAAAAACAACACTAAGAAAAACTTGCAAAGAAATTAAAATCTGCTTACTTGGCAAGCTATGTAAAAGTTGCTATCAATAGTGTCCGTTAAAATTCAGCGAAAGGTAGAACTAATCATGCAATATCCAGCACACGGAAGTTACAGTATTGAACAACAAAATAATATTTTATTAATTGATGCTCAAGGCCCTTTTAATGATGTTTTCCTTGAGCAATATCATCAAGATATTGAACTAATTACTAAAAAAATGAATGACGGTCCTTGGGCCTCATTAGTTTCTTTTAAAGGGAATGGTGTTTTCACTCCTGATGCAGAAGAAAAGTTGATTGAAACAACTCATTATCGTGAAAAAAATGGCATGGTTGCCGTTGCTGCTGTCATACTAAACAGTGCCTATGCAGATATTTTACAAATGCAATTACAACGAATTTATCAAGGCTGTAACATCAAGTTTAATTTTTTTAGCGATACAAAGAATGCACAAAAATGGCTCAATAGTCTTATTAATTAAGCTATACTTTTCTCATCGATTTGACAATCTACTTAATAGCCTTTGTTAATTAACCGTTTTATCGTAAGCTTTACTTCATTTTATAAAGTAAAGCTTACGAATGAATTTAGATCTTAGCTCTGCCATACTAATTCAACGTTACAAACGCTTCCTTGCTGATGTAACTTTATCCGATGGTAATATGACCACAATGCATGTGGCAAATACCGGCGCTATGACCGGCTGTGCGCAGCCGAAAGATATAGTTTGGTATAGTAAATCTCTGGGAGTTAACACAAACCCAACACAACCACTTTATTTGCGTGAATACCATTCGTGCAAACCAATTAGCGGAAGAAGCTATTCTAAACGGCACAATTGTAGAAGTTCAAGGGTTTAATAAATTAGAAAGAGAAGTGAAATACGGCGAAGAAAACAGTCGAGTAGACCTGCTATTAACTTATGAACCAAAGCCAGGAACCTTGACTAAAACATATATTGAAGTCAAAAGTGTTACTCTACTCGAACAAGGTCAAGGATACTTCCCTGATACGGTTACAACGCGTGGTCAAAAACATTTACGAGAATTAATGACATTAGTAAAGAATGGGCATCGAGCCATACTTTTATTTACGGTTTTACACACAGGTATTAAGAATTTTAAAGTCGCTACACATATTGACAAGAAGTATGCTGAATTGTTTAAAGAGGCTATTGAATCTGGTGTAGAAATATTAGTTTATCAAGCTGATATTTCTCCTGAAAACATATCCTTAACAAAGCGCATTAACTTTAAATGATATCAAAATTTTAAAATAACCCTATAGGACTTTGTATATGCTTAAATCAATCCTTATTTTTGTGAGCTCTCTGCTGTTTTATTTTGCACTTGCCACTCCGTCAATTGCCCAAATAAAGTACCAAGATCAACATATGCTTCATCAAATAGTTCAACAGATTTCAGCTGAAAATATTGAAAAGGATATCACTACCTTAGTTGATTTTGGTACACGACATACGCTGTCAGAGACTAAATCAGATACACGGGGTATCGGCGCTGCAAGACGTTGGATCAAGTCAGAATTTGAAAAAATATCCGCGCAATGTAATCAGTGTTTAGAGGTATATTTTCAAGGAGCGACAATTTCTGGTGAGAAACGTATACCAAACCCAGCAGAAGTTATCAGTGTCATTGCAGTTTTAAAAGGTAAAACTGATCCTAACCGATATGTGATTATGTCTGGGGATATTGATTCAAGAGTAAGCGACATTATGGATTCAACTTCTGACTCTCCCGGTGCCAACGATAATGCTTCTGGTGTAGCAGGGGTATTAGAGGCAGCGAGAGTTTTAACAAAGTATAAATTTAATGGCTCTATTGCTTTCGCCGCTTTATCGGGAGAAGAGCAAGGCCTGTTCGGCGGCAAGATAATGGCACAACAAGCCAAAGAAGACGGTTGGCGTATAAAAGCTGTGTTGAACAACGACATGATTGGCAATATTGAGGGAGTAAATGGCGTAGTAAATAATACTACCGCTCGAATTTTCGCCGAAGGAACTCGACAAACAGAAACCCTAGACCAAGCGAAAACACGTCGATTCACTGGCGGTGAAGTTGACTCTCCTACTAGAAACTTAGCACGTTATATAGATCAAATGGCTGATAGATATATTCCTAACCTCGACACTATGATGATTTATCGACTAGATAGATTTGGTCGAGGGGGACACCACCGCCCTTTTAATGATCTTGGCTACCCAGCGGTTCGAATTATGGAAACAAATGAAAACTATAACCGTCAACATCAAGATTTAAGAATTGAGAATGGCGTCAGCTATGGTGATACGCTTAATGGAGTAAACTTCAATTATGCGGCTAAATTAACTAGTCTCAACGCTGTTTCTCTTGCGGGGATGGCATGGGCACCCAACCCACCAGTGAATGTCAGTATTTCTGGCGCTGTAAAAGCAAGTACCACATTAAAATGGGAAAAAGCGAATCATAATGAAAAATCGAATATCTTAGGCTATAAAATTTATTGGCGATTAACCGATGCTTCTCAGTGGCAAAACAGTATTTTTGTTGGCAATGTTTCACAATACACGCTAAAAAACATAGTGATTGATAATTACTTCTTTGGTGTTGCAAGTGTCAATAATGAGGGTTTTGAAAGTCCTGTTGTGTTTCCTGGTGACGCTGGTTCGTTTGGTCAATAATCAAGGTGCCATAGAGAATACATGTTGATGATGGTGTCGAAGGTAATTTAATGCTTGGCTCTTCGCCAGAGCAGAGGTTAGTTTTAGTTATAAGCCCCACTTATCAATAATTTTTTGATAAGTTCCCTTATTCTTAATTTTTGTTAACGCTTCTTTTAATCTGTTCACGGTTTCAATTGGCGTTTTCAATCCTGTCGCTATATGTAACTCTGAAGGAAAGTCTTCTAATTGAACATAAGCTTTAATGTCCTCTTTATTCAAACCTATACTCGACATTTCTTGTTCCAGCGCGATAAAATTAGTCAAAATAAAGTCAATTCGCTTTTTAAATAGCATATGCCACATTTGCTCATATCTAACAGCCAAATATAAGTTTTCTTCGCTTGTAAAGCCGGCTTGCTTTAAATACGTTTCAGAATGATAACCTCTAATAGTACCCACTACATGCCGTTTTGCATCATCGATTTTTTGTAAATTTAAATCAGAACGATTTTTCAAACCAATCAAAAATGCTGCTGCCTTGTAACTTTGGCCTATCCATTGAAATTCTAGTAAACGTGCAGGGGTTTTCAATAAAGAAAACATAAATACGTTGGGCTGATCTTTCGTAGTTTTATAACTTCTAGCGAAAGGTATTATTTTAATTTTTGCTTTAATACCAGCAGTTTCACAAACGGCTTCTACAACCTCAATTAAAAACCCTTTAGGTTTGTTTTCATCATCTAAGTAATGGTATGGCGGAAGGTTTTCAGCTACAAATAGTAGCGAATTAGAATAACTAGTATTATTAAAGCCCAATAAGAAAAACAATAAAATGATAACTTTATATTTTAGTTTCACCTAATCATCCTTTAGATCGACAACATCTAATTTACAGCATAGTCAATTTTCATTTAACAAACTAGCAAGATAGAGTTTTAGTGACAAGCGAATCTAAAGTCTACTTTGTCTAGATGACAGATTTAATGCTAATCATTTTTAAGCCAATAAAAAACCCTTACCAAATGAATGATAAGGGTTTTCAAATAACACTTATTAAAATTTAATTTAGTATCGAAATACTAATTATGCTTTAACAAGAACGTCAACTAATTTCCAGTTCTTAGACTTAGAAATTGGTGCGCATTCAGTGATAGTAACTACATCACCTTCGTTACATACGTTAGTTTCATCATGCGCTTTCAACTTAGTTGAACGCGTAATGTACTTACCATACATAGGGTGCTTAACGCGACGTTCGATCATTACAACAATAGACTTATCCATTTTGTTACTGATAACAACGCCTTGTAGTGTGCGGATTTTGGCTTCGCTCATTACTTACCTGCCTTTTCAGTGATGATAGTC
>MAAC01011322.1_pt1 | contig 102587 bp, 92 predicted proteins | sample 1115981 | NCBI WGS metagenome assembly MAAC01 (sample SAMN04961126, study PRJNA320927) | seawater metagenome | isolation source: sample BD02T64 sea water enriched with oil for 64 days | place: USA:Gulf of Mexico | collected 2013-07-27 | reverse complement strand
CTGAGCCAGGATCAAACTCTCCATTGTAAGATTGTTTTGATTTTCTGACTTCGGGATATTTTAACTCGAAAATTTATCTTCCTGTTAAATGCTGAATTTCCAATAATATCAATGAACTTGTCTTCTCGTTCTTTTCAACTTTAAGCGCCTTCCAGCTCTCAAAGCGGTTGCAAATGTATAACCTTTTTTATTCCTAGCAAGCTTTTTTAAAAATTTCTTTCGAAATAATTAGTACACTCATTAAGCGGCTTTTACAATGAACTTTTCTAAGCCTCCTTTCGGAGCTTAGCGCTTCGTCTTATTGACTTAGCGGTTGCAAATGTATAACCTTTTTTCTTTCTAACAAGCCTTTTCGAAATTTCTTTTGGGAAATTATCAAGACTTAAAAAGGACATTAAAACAAGGAACGTTTCTAGCTCGCTTTCCAGCGATCTAGCGCAACACATTTCCGTATTGCGGTTGCAAATATAGAACTCTTTTTTACCAACTAACTAACCTTTGCTACTTTAATTTTTAATCTTTATTTAATGCCTTAATAATCAGTAAAAAGATACCCCTTATTGAAAAGGATTTTGAAAGTACAACTAATAAATGAATTACACAAAAATTATAGTAACTACATTATACAAACATATTATTTAATAGTAATCAATGTTGTGTAGCTACATCTATAAACCTCAATTATCTAATTCACTGCAGCTTATACCAAGATCACAGACCATAGATGATATACGATTCGAACTTAAATGAACGGATTCTATTCTAAGAACCCTATCGTCATCCTCTAAATCAACAGACCAATTCTTTACTTGCCACATCTTATTAAAAAGCCCTTTTAATAATCTCATCCCTGTGACATCAGCAATATTTGTTTTAAAAACCAAGACCTCCATATATCCTCTTTAAAAATTTTAAGCTAATTTAGCTATGATTTAGATCATCAAATAACGCTATTAGTATTACTAATAACGCTAAAAGGATTTTATGAAATTCAAAGCAACATTTGAAGGTGATAAAAGACCCATCCTTCAGGACGAGATTGACATCCCTTCATCCCAAGCTGAAAAGAAACTATTGGAATACCAAATTACCACTCCTTTTTTCCGCGGTAAGATAATGGAACAATTTAACACTGAGTTAAATGTCCACTATACCTCTTTTAAATCATACAAGAACTTACTAATCCAAGCTGAAGATAATACCCCCTTCTTCTGCCTTACCTTTGTACTTAATGGTTCATCTATATTCAAAAATGCCTATTTGGATCAACAAATAGAGTACAATAATCCCCTTGTTACTCTACACTATATAAAACAAGGTAAAGGTTGGGCAAATATCATGGGGAAGCAGCAGCAAGAATTCTTCGAATTACAATTCCCTCCTGAAATTTTCAGTGCTCTTTCTGAAAATATATCTTCTAAGGTTGATTCCTTCCTTAAAAAGTGCTCCAATTCAATGGCCATTATGGATCCTCAATTTCAAATTGCCATTAACCCTGAGATGAAATCAGTAATTGACCAGATCAATCATTGTTCTTTTACTGGAAAAATGAAGGAGGTATATTATAAGAACAAAGCCTCAGAACTATTGATGCTGTACATTTCTGCATTAGAAAATAAGGAACAGTATTTCTCAGTACAGAATAAGGACAAGAAAAAAATTGAGGAGGCAAAGGATTTCATTCTATCAAATCCGCCTAATAAATTACTTAGTCTAAAAGAAATATCATTAGCCTCTGGTCTTAATGAATTCAAACTTAAAAAAGGATTTAAGGAAATCTTCGGAACCTGTGTTTCTCAATTCATGATTGATAGAAAATTACAACATGCTTATGAGTTAATCATCAACTCCGAAATGAGCATCAGTGAAATATCCTCTTTAGCAGGATACAGCTACCCACAACACTTTAGCAAGGCATTCAAAAAACACTTCGGAAAAAACCCAAGTAAATTAAGACGCGGTTGGGGATTCCTATAATTACAATCATTTACCTAACGACACCTCTCCTATTTATATAAATTAACCTATTGATAAACAGTAAGCTAATTTACAACTACTAATTCCCTATAATTTTACGTAACTTGCAAGACATTTTTTTAGCATAAGAAGAGAAATTATATAGTATGAAAGAAGTAGTAATTGTAAGTGCTGTTCGTACAGCAATAGGAAGCTTCGGTGGAACTTTATCAGGTGTGGCTGCACCAGTAATTGGTTCTGCTGCTATTAAAGGAGCTTTGAATAAAATTAACTTGGACGCTAACCTTGTTGAAGAAGTTTACATGGGGAATGTACTTCAAGCAAACGTTGGTCAAGCACCAGCTAGACAAGCTGCACTTGGAGCTGGACTTTCTGATGAAGTTCCATGTACTACTGTAAATAAAGTATGCGCATCTGGTATGAAAGCTGTAATGTTTGCTGCTCAAGCCATCAAATGTGGCGATAGAGATGTTGTTGTTGCAGGTGGTATGGAAAACATGTCTTCAGTACCTTATTATTTAGATACTGCAAGAAATGGAATGCGCCTAGGTGACAAAACTGTTATTGATGGACTAGTTAAGGATGGCCTTACCGATGTATATTTAGCTCAACATATGGGTGTATGTGCTGAGTCATGTGCTGAAGGACATGAAATCAGTAGAGAAGAGCAAGATGCCTTTGCTGTAGAATCATATAGTAGAAGTAAAGCAGCGTGGGAAGCAGGTAAATTCAACGATGAAGTTGTTCCTGTTGAAGTACCACAAAGACGAAAAGACCCTATTCAATTTGATCACGATGAAGAATATAGCAACTTTAACGTTGACAAATTTAGTAAGTTAAGAGCAGTATTCAAAAAAGACGGTACAGTAACCGCAGGTAACGCCTCAACTCTAAACGACGGCGCTTCTGCCCTAGTAATGATGAGTAGAGAAAAAGCTGAAGAATTAGGATTAAAACCAATCGCAAGAGTGGTTTCCTATGCAGATGCTGCACAAAATTCTGAATGGTTTACTACAGCTCCTGCTAAAGCAGCTCCTATCGCTGTTGAAAAAGCGGGTCTTAAAATGGAAGACATTGAATACTGGGAACTAAATGAAGCATTCTCTGTTGTTGGTTTGGCTAATATGAAATTATTAAACCTTGACCCTGCAAAAGTAAATGTTAATGGTGGTGCTGTATCTATTGGTCATCCACTTGGAAATTCTGGTTCTAGAATATTGGTAACTCTTATCAATGTACTAAAACAAAATGGTGCTAAATATGGTGCTGCTGGAATTTGTAACGGTGGTGGTGGTGCCTCTGCAATGGTTATTGAAAACCTAAGCTAGAAATAGACTTTATCTATAATAAAAAAGACGCTTTAATTAAAGCGTCTTTTTTTTGGCTTAAAATTGCCAACTTAAACCATTCTATGGTTTACCAATCAGATTTTAAATAATGGACTAACTACCGATCAAACTAATAGGTGGGTCATTTTTAAAAATAAAAAAGCCGACACAAGTTCGGCTTTTTTGTTTTTCACTAGATTTAATTAATCTAATTGATCACAATAACTATCTGGAATAATAATCTCTGCAGTAATGGACCCAGTTTGATCTGCATCATTTAATGTAGATACCAAATTACTAAAGTCTCCCCATTGACTAGGATCAACCAAAAGACCATCTAGACTGATAATGGTTGAATAAGAATCTCCAGCATAATCAGCTAAAACCTCATAAGAATGAGTTGAATTTAAGGATAAGTAAGCAATTCCATCAACCATTGCACCCCATCTCCATGGTCCATTTACAGTAATATCTCTATAGTTGAAATAAAATGTTGGACGAATCTGAGTTCCATCCTCTGAGGATTCATCTGAACACAATCCGGTAACATCAAATGTTGTATAATAATTGTTAGATGTTCTTATCACATCTATAGAAGTATTACCGTCGCATAAATTAGAAGACGAAACATCATTAAATGTTACATCTAAGAAATTATCATTATAAAGTGTTGGTTTTATAACAACTCCTAGGTTGGATGGCAATTTCATAGCTAAATCAGAGCTTCCAACTTGTGCATAGTAGGTTGCAGAACCTAAGTAGGTATCATCGACTTCCTTGTACATGGCTGCTTCAAAATATACATAAGTACCTGCAATAATTTGAGAACTTGTAATATTAACAGGCACATTATAACAGAAACCTTCTGTTAACCAAGCAAAATTCCAATAAGACAAATGCTCTAATTCACCTGTTACTACCAATTCACTACTTCCATTAAGCGCAATTGTTTCCATAGATTCATATGACCAAACTCCTTCAGTTTCATCATAACTCCATAAAGGAATTGTTTGCCCTTCTGAAGGATGAGAAACCGTTTCTGGGTTATATAAAGTACCGGATACTTTTACTGTAACTGATAATGTATTATTTTCAAATTGTGAAGCGTGTTTTCCGTTTTCATCAGTAATTTCAATTGCTACAAAACCAGCTGTAGAAAATGTTCCTTCTGAAGAACTTCCATTTTCATTGACAACATTCCCCATGATACCACCTGGAAATACTGATAAAGAAGATTCTTCTTCACTATCAAAATATACCATATCAATAGAGATATCTCCACTTAATGTTTCTCCACTTGCCGTTTTCATTAACGTTCCCTCTGGAATTGTCAAGGATGCATCCGAACCATTACCTGTGCTTAAGATAATTTCCTCCGTTGTTTCTCCTGTTGAAGAAAGTGAACTACTACTTGAAGTATGAATTACTCCCATTGGAGGAGAACTAATATCAACCATACTTACTTTATCCAGAACATTTCCATTTTGAGTCAACTTGTAAGACTTACTAGTAGAGATAAATCCATCTGCCTCAAAAACCAAAGTGAATTCCACCGGATTTTGCTCCGATGGAGTAATATTTGGATCTACGTGAAAAGCAACATTTCCAGAATTAGAAATGATTTCTTCTCCTACTGTAGTTGTTCCATCTTGAAAATATATATCAGAGGCGTTGGGTCCTTTAATTTTAACATTTAAAGGAGTACCGTTTCCTAACCCTAAATCAGTAGTTGATCCATTCGAATTATTTACCTGAACATTTACAGATGTTTTATAAAAATCTGTACTAACTACCAAGCTAAAGAAGTCTTCATCCATTACATCCTTCCATCCCTCAGTACAAGAATGCATTCCGAAAGCTAATACTGCACCAGCAATACCAGCCAAAGTTTTATTTAATTTCATCTTCATCCTTTTAATTTAACTTATAAGTAATCATCATATTGAAAACTGGCCAAAATACTCCATCACTCACTGCGTCTTCAATTTTTTCTTCATTTGCCGCAGCTGTAGGAGCCAATAATCCTGTAGATGTCATTGTTAAATCTGGCTCACCAATATATATAGCACCGAAATCAACCATAAAACCTAGTTTATTTTTTGGGACTAATCTACCAAAACCAATTCCAATATAGGGTGTTATTGCAGGTGCTTCCCAGCTAAAAACCAATTTGGAATCTTCTCCATTTAATGTAATATCATTGATATGGATATCCTCCATATAACTACCATCTCCTGTAATTTCTGTTAAATTAAACATCAAACCTGCAGTCATTCGAAACGACCCAAAAGCTTTAGGTGTAAAATCTACCAAAAGAGGAATTCCTCCCAACTTTAGGGTACCATCCACGCTCACTGAATCAAGCAATTCATCGTCTGTTTGCTGATACTCAAACATATTGAAAGAAGTTCTTACATTGAATTTTGGACTGATTATTTTATTCACTGATAATCCTATCCCATAGGATCCAATATTATTACCCACAGACCATCCATTTTTCCAAGTAATTGGAGGTCTTTCTACTTCTACCTCCGTAGAATCTGTTATTCCAGCAAAAGAAGATGCTGAGAAAAGAAAAATTATTAAAAATAGAGCTTTGACTTTCATAGGCTTATCATTTTTACATTTAATCTCAAATGTAACCTTTTCAATACAAAAACAAAAACAACTCATCGACTTTACCATTATCTATAAAGCCTCTATACATAGCACCTTAGCAATTTTCACTTAGTCTAATGTCTTGTTTTTCTATTTATGTAAAAAGGGGGGAAATCAATGAAAAAATAATAAAGAACAAGATAAAAAGATCAAAATTACTATCTTAAGGACTAAACAATACACCATGGACAGAACATCAAGAAGAAAAACAGCGCAAACAAAAGCCAAAAGAATCCGCAGTTTTTATGGAAAGAAAGCAAAAGTGTCCAAACGTGATTTGGAAGTAAAACGAAAAGAATTACAAGAGAAAGGTCAACGCATGATGAGCAAAAAGTTACTCATTACCTTGGCTATAGTTCTACTATTATTATTCGGCTTAACCTATATTGGTTATTTTAGGTAACAGAAATTTTAGATATAAAGGCTTCTGGAATTGGAGTCACACGACGTGTGGTATAATTAAATGCAGCCATTCCAGTAAATGCCTTAGCTAATAATTTATCAGAGCTTTCATTATATAGGTTATAAACAAAATCAAATTTGAATTTAGACTCAATTTTAACATCCAAATCTATCCTAATTTCATTTGCTCTAAAGCCTTCTGATATATATTGTACACCAGCATTATGCATTATAACACCAACCCCTTCTATATCTAATTCAGAATACCCTAAGGATTCTAAGAATTCAATTCGAGCATCCTGCACCAAAGCAAGTACCCTTTCATTCCCCATATGACCACCATAATTGATATCTGATATTTGGAGCTTATAATTAGCTGAAAACAGCGACTTCTCTATATTTTCTATATTAATCTTTGGCATAATGTATTTATAAGTTTAGGTAGGATCAACATCAATCTGACATATTATATGCCTATATCGATCATGTTTTCCTAATTTGTGTATCAATTTTTCCAATTGATGCTTCTTGCTATTTAGCTCTTTTGATTTTGGAAATTTCAAGATTATTTCCTGAATATGATAATCTCTTACTTTATCAATAGATGGAGACATTGGTCCAAGTATTTGATTAGGCTTAAAACTACCATGCAATTGGTTTTTTAGGTGTTCACATGCTTCATGAAGGAAATAACTGTTCTTATGTCGCAACTTTACCTTGACCAACCTACTGAATGGAGGTAAAAAATAATCTTTCCTTTCCTTTTTAAGATGAGAATAATACTTAGCTGGTTCTAAATTTTTTACAGCTTTTAGTACCTCATGGTCTCGTTGATAGCTCTGAATCCAAAAAGGGCAATATTTATCCTTCCCTTGTACCCTAGAATAAATTTGATAATATGTTTGATAAGCTCGTTCGTAACTTCGAAGATCGGGGTAATGCAATAAATCATCTGCTGCTACAACAGCTGCCAGACCAGTATTTGCGTAATCAAGTCCTTTTGCAATAAGCCTTGTCCCAATTAATATATCAATTTCACCCGAATCAAATCGATCAATCATATCTTGCAAAGCATGCTTACCGGAAATGACATCTTTATCCATTCTATGGATATTTGCCTCAGGGAAAAATTCATTTATTTTTTCAAAAACTTTTTCTGTACCAAAACCCTGAATTTTCATATCAGGCTTTTTGCAAGAAGGACAAAATACTGGAGGTACCTCATGATAACCACAAAGGTGACATTTTAGAACCTGAGCTCTTTTGTGATATGTTAGACTGGAAGTACAGTGTTTACAGTGAGGAATATGTTTGCAATTTTGACATTCCATTCTCACAGCATATCCTCTCCTATCTTTAAAGATCAGCACTTGCTTCTTATCCTCTAATACGGATTCAATTTTTTTAATCAAATCAAAAGAAAAATGAGAATGCATGGTATTGTCCCTTTGATTTTGCTTCAGGTCAATAAAATGGATATTTTTCTCCTTAATATCAGCAGTATCATTTAAGTTGATATAAGCGTATTTCTCTTGGTCCACATTATGAAGACTTTCAAGGGAGGGACAAACAGAACTTAATAATATGTCTGCATCATGGATTTTCCCCAATACAATAGCCAAATCTCGACTATGATAATGTGGCTGCCTTTCCATTTGTTTGTATGCCACATCTTGTTCTTCATCTACAATGATGGCTCCCAAGGATTGAAATGGTAAAAAGACTCCTATTCTTGTTCCAATAATAAGGCTAGGGCAACGATCCGATTGATTTGCAATTTTTTTCCATATTTCAACGCGTTCATTTTCGTTATACAAACTATGGTAAACTATTACTTGACCTGGAAATTCCTTTTCAAATAAACTGAAGTACTGGGGATACAATACCATATCCGGGATTAGAAACAAAACATCTTTCCCCAATTCGAGAGATCTTTTAATTTCTTCAATAAAAAACCAGATTTTCCCAAAATTCACATCCTCCTCTAAAAGAACAACCTTGTGCTCCATTTCAAAGGAAATCATTTGATCTAGCTTTTCCTGATATTCCTCTCTTGGTGGTAATTCGAATTTCCTACTCAATTGAGCATAAAATACCTTTCTATTAATTTTCTTTTCTTCAATTTCAATAATTTCCTTTTTCACCAAAGCCCTTAAGGCTGAAGTAGTAAAACCATTCTCCTTAAACAAGGTTTGAAAAGAAGCCTGATCAACTTCATTTTGAATAAAATAATCAACAATTTCCTGTTGCTTTTTTGCCCTATTTAATTTTGGGTATAACTCTTCTTCATGCTTTAAGAACATTTCAGATAAACCTGCATATTTTATTTTCTTGTATTGATACCTTTCTTGATATTCTTTTTCCGCCTGGATCAATCCTGAATGCAGCATTTTCTGAATCAAGCCCATAACTGTCTTTTTATTAATGATGGAAGAAATTTCATCCATTGACAATTTCCCAGATGTACTTAAAGCATCCATTACCATTACTTCATCATCAGACAAATCTACCGGGGATGGTCCATTTTTGGATGGATAAATATATGTTTTCGAGGCAAGACTCATCCCCTTGGGCAAGGTATTATTCACCAAAACACCAAGTGGAGTAAGATAATAATTGGATGTCCACCTCCACAATTCAAGTTGATCTTTTGTTACCACAGGAAAATCATCCAAAAATTCCAATATTGACTTAATATTGATTTGTTCAGGTTCGTTTTGATGAATCTTCTCAATAATCCCAACTTGTAACTTCCTACCAAAAGGCACTACAACTCTCATTCCTTCTATAGCCAAGGAATGAAATTCCTCAGGCACAGAATAACAAAAACTGTGATCCAATGGAATGGGTAATATAATGTCAGCAAATAATCCCAATTTCTATTCTTTAAAATATGAATTACTTCTATGAATTTTCACCGCTCTTACAGAAAGGTAAAGCGCTAAAATAAAATGTAATAATGCACCAAACAAAATCCAGTAACTATTTCCAATAAATAATAACAGATCATATGTTCCATGAACGAATACAGCTAATATAAATCCAATCCACAAGAGTATAGTGGATTGAAACCTAGTATGTGCAAATTTTGCTAATCCAGCAAAGTAGCCAATTAATATAGCAAATGCTGCATGAGCAGGCACCGCAGTAAACATTCTCATTAAAGCTACCCTACTACCTCCTTCCCAGACATATAATACGTTTTCAACAGTGGCAAACCCAAGCGATACCATTACGGCATATATTATAGCATCATAGGGTTCATGCAACTCACGGTTCTTATATAGTAAACTTCTAAAAAATAAATATTTACTCCCCTCCTCAGAAACAGCAATAACAACATATGAGGCAAAGGCTGCACGTAGGAAATCTCCATAAAAATCTCCAATATAAAAAAAAGCGAATCGCTCAAGATAATAAGCTGGAATTACACTGATGCATCCCATCATAAAAGCTTTAACAATTTGCCTAAATGGCTCCTTTTCATATTTATCAAAGAAATAAATAAAAAGTGCAATAACAATACCTGGAGCCAAAGCAAGTGCCCAAAGATGAAGACCCATAAATAAAGAAATAACTATATTAAAGAACTTGATTTAAAATTGATATAATAAGGTACAATATTATAACGATAAATCCATTCCAAAAATTAATCCTCTTGGAATTTGAAGATCCAATGCTTTTCTTGAATTATTGATATAAGGCCTAAATGTATATTCATTTATCTCCCAACCAATATCGAAGAAATTATAAATCTCTGCATAATATTTCACCTTATTATTTTTCCATGTAGTTGCATACTCACCTCTCAATTCAATGTTCCAGAATCCGTCTTCTCGTTTATTAAATTCGCCAGTGAACGGATTATCTCCAGGAATGCCATGATTCCAAATTGCAATTTGATCATTTCTTAGGGAAGTATTGTACCCATTAAATGATTGACCATCTTTATAATTCACAAGAATAGAATAGTTGAATTTTTCATTTACCTTTTTCCCTAGCAGAAAACTAAACAAATAGGATCTATCTGGATTCAACCTTCCCAACACATGAATATTTGCATTAGGGTTGGCCATATTATCTGATATAACTCCTAAAGAATTGGCCTGAGCACCATTCCCTAAAATCCCAGGGCCTACTACTTCGTATGCAGTAAAACTTGTTTTAATAAATGTCTTCTCACCCTGAAAATAATAACTCAAAGTAGCACCAGCATAGAAAGGGTTTTCAAATAGAAAATGGTCATTCTCTGTATTGTCTTTCATTAAGTCAGTGTCAAATGGCTTTAACACATATCCAACATCTGGGTTATCTAAAAAGAAAACTTGATCTGAATCAAAATATTTCTCTTCTAATATGACTTCCTCAAAATGTCCATATTCTGTGGCAGGTTTATCATAACTTGCCCACCATAAGTCACGAAATGAATTGAAACGACCAACAAGCTCCAATCTGCTCACTTTGGAAACTTGCCATTTGATAGGCGCTTCAAATGAGAACATTTTATTCATTTTTAAATCTGATGAATAACTTCTATTACCTCCACCGTAATTTCGAAATAATCCACTTGACTCCTCAGCTTGAAAAACCCCATCATCATTAGATTCATTCCAATAATTCTGATTCCCATCAAGATAATTTGTTTCTAAATATTGAACCAAGGAATAATTTAAGGGCATTGATCTTTTAGCCAAATGAACACCAAAGGATAAATTATCTCTCAATTGGGTCTCCCAACCTATATTCATATCTAGACTAGCATCTGCTATTGAAACGTTTGGACTCCATACACCTGAATATTGCATATCCGCTCCTCCATAGAATCGGGATTTTTTACTTGTCCCTTCCCATGACACTCCTATTCTATCATTTGCTATTAAAGTGTTAAATGCCTTTGATTGCAGATCATAATGATATAATGAAGTATAATTTCCTTCCGTTTCAATTGGGTCGAAATAGTAATATGCCTGTTGTCTATCCTTTATTGGATCGAAATGAATAATTCCATTCTCTAATTGGGCATTCAATTTTAATCTTCTTAGAAAATTAAAATCTGATTCTTTGTAGGATTTTGAAACAGAAATGACAGGGCTAAATTCTAAATAATTAGCAAAAGGATAAATCGGTTCAAAACCTTCACCATCTATATCGTACATATTTCTATAGAAATTAACATCATCTCTATCAACAGAACGCAGACTAATATTGATTCCTGCTTTATAGTTGAATCCTTTGTCGATCCCTTCCACAAAAGAACTTAATGCAAATTGGTTTTCTATAGCTGTTTCTTCCTTTTCGTAATTCCATTCAGCCTGATACGCGTCTCTCATCTTTATGCTAAACATTGTATACCAATTGGAAAAAAACTTTGAATCTAAAGAAGTCTTATTTGAAGCATTTAAATGAAAATAATCCTCTGGGAACTGCCCTATCAAACCAAATTTATCAAAACTAGTATGGTATCTTTTTCCTTTATTAAAATACAATTGATTATAACCTTTACTATTTGGTAGATACAAATAAGAAGCAATTTGATAATCAGTATGTCTTCTATAGTCAAAATCCACCACTTTTCTATCAAAAGCTGAACTATGACCTGTGATGCCTGCAGCTATTTCAGAAGCATTCGGCACTAATCCAAAAAATGGAGATACCTGCCCCCTAACTCTTGCAAAACCTTGTTTTCTATTATAATCATAGAATTGTAAGGATAAGGTTTTGGGATTTAAATGCATATACCCATTGTTAAGTTCAATTTTATGCAAACTAGCCCCAGGGTTTGACAAACTATTTATTGAAAAATCATTCCATAAATAGGAATTCCATTTAAACGAAGCTCCATTAATGGAAATTGAATAATCATCAGGGCGAGAATAATCTCCTGCTGTTTCATTTTGTACATAGGCTTCATGTGTATAATTTTCAATATAATTCTCGGGACTAGTATTCAAAAACCTGTCTGGGAAAAACCAGAGGTCTGTTGAAATTTTCGCCTTTTCCAAGTGATTTAACTCTTTAGCATGACTACTATTTATGGTACTATCAATCATCGTACTATCCACAAGAGATTGTGCAAATCCCTGCATACAAATAGTAGATAATAATGCGATAAGAGCATAGGGTGTTATAGACCATGGAAGATCTATATTCAATTTAGTTTCAAACATGGAGTAAAAATATAAATTACTCCGCTGAATCAAAAGAAAGGCCTATTCAAAATTAAATTGAATAGGCCTAAATTAAACTATACTTTCTATTCTATACCTATGGCATAATAATGTTTCCTATTTGAATGAGGATAATACCCCTCAATCAAAACACCTCCTTTCTTCACCTTTACTATTTTCTCTATATCCGATATCGATTGAATTGATTCTCCATCTACCTTCAAAATAATAAAACCTTCCCTCATATTCGTTTGCTTCCTTAGCAGTCCATTTTTTATTTCAGTCACAACAATACCCTTTGATGATTTAAAATTCGATTTCTCCTCATTGGTTAATGATCGAAAACGACCTCCTAAGATGGATGAAATAGCTAGAGTCTCCTTTGATAAACGCTCTGTATCACCAGATCTATTTTTTAATTCTACAAGAATCTCTTTATATATACCTTCTCTATATACCTTTACTATAACCTTATCACCAGGTCTACGTTGAGCAATTGATTCTAATAATTGAGGAGTTCTATCCACCTTGTTACCATCTAAAGCAACTATTACATCACCTTGTAATAATCCTGCTTTTTCGGCTGAACTATTTTCCATGAATTCATTAATATAAATACCATTAATGATATCTAGTTCTTTACTTTTGGCGAAAGCGGCATCCATTTCTTTTATTTGAATACCTAGGTAGGCTCTTTGAACCATGCCATATTCTAGAAGATCTTCTACTACTTTTGCTACTATATTAGAAGGCACAGCAAAGGAATAACCAGTAAAAGAACCAGTAGTACTTGCGATGGCGGTATTAATACCTATTAAATCACCCTTTGCATTTACCAAAGCACCACCACTATTTCCAGGATTGACTGCCGCATCCGTTTGAATAAATGATTCAATAGCAGACTTATCATTCAGAATATTGATATTTCTTGCTTTTGCACTCACAATTCCAGAAGTCACTGTAGAATTCAAATTAAAAGGATTACCAACAGCCAATACCCACTCTCCTACTTCTACCGCATCAGAATTGGAAAACTCCATGTATTCCAATTCGTTTTCCTCAATCTTTAATAAGGCCAAATCAGTAGAAGGGTCTGTACCTATAACAGTTGCAATAAAAACTCTGTTGTCACTTAAGGAGACTTCAATTGCATCTGCACCATCAATAACATGATTGTTGGTAACGATATATCCATCTTTATTAATTATAACTCCTGAGCCAGCTCCTTGATCATATAATTTATCTGACCCTGTTGAGTTATCCTCCCTTGGCATTCCAAAAAAATCCCTAAAAGGATCTACCATTCCTCTAGATTGTCTCCTTAGCTTACTTCCATATACTTGAGATTTCACATGCACTACAGTAGGCATAACCTTCTGTGAGGCAGCTCTAAAATCCAATCCAGAGACTGAAGAGGTATAATTGACTCGATGGACCGGAAGAGTTTCAGGTACTCCTTCCAGGTGAAGAGTAGATTTACTATCTTTATTTTGAATAACACTATAAGTTCCTACGCTAATAAATCCACCAATTACAGCTGCTAAGACTATTTTTCCTAATTGATTTTTCATATTCATCTTTAATTACGTTTTACTTACAACGATAAAATTAAAGAAATGGCATTTTGAAGAATGTAAAAGAGCACTAAAGACTGTTAAATTGAATTAACAATAGTATTCTAATTTTAATGACTATTCCCATTTAAAAAAATGTCGTTTTGTCACTAAATATGGGTTATATTGGTCAAAATGACTGAAAAATGAAAATGGAATTCTATTTGACTATTAGTAATTAATAATAGGAATATCATTAATATAGTAGTCCCAAAGAATGGCATAAAAATACATGAATATGGATTTCAATAAATTTAGTATCAAAAGTCAAGAGATTGTTCAAAATGCACAACAAATTGCTGAAGAACAAAATCATTCTCAAATAGAGTCCTCACATCTTTTAAAATCCATTATTGATAAGGACAAAGATGTGTTTCCCTTTTTAATTAAAGAGCTACAAATAGATTTAAATTCTATTGTTAGTTTAGTAGATAATAAATTGAATGAAGCAATTCGTTCAGCAGGAAGTCAAGTACAATTATCACAGAATACCACTAAGATCTTTCAGTATGCAACAAAATTATCTGAAAGATTAAAGGATGATTTCATAACCATTGAACATCTTTTGGTCGCTATTATTGAAAAATCAGATAAACTGAGTAAGCCTATGAAAAATTTAGGTTTTTCAGAAAAGAAATTACTTCATGCAATGCAAGATTTAAGAAAAGGTGAAAGAGTCCAATCTGCCTCAGCAGAACAAAATTATAACAGTTTACAGAAATATGCTTTAAACCTTAATGAGCTTGCTGAAACAGGGAAACTTGATCCAGTAATAGGAAGAAATGAGGAAATTAGACGTGTATTACAAATCCTTTCTCGAAGAAGTAAAAATAACCCTATACTAATTGGAGAACCTGGCGTAGGGAAAACTGCCATAGCAGAAGGATTAGCCCACAGAATAATCAATGGAGACATTCCTGATAACCTAAAAGGAAAACTATTGTATTCGTTGGATATCAGTAGTCTAATTGCAGGTGCAAAATACAAAGGAGAATTTGAGGAAAGGTTAAAAGCCGTTGTGAAGGAAGTCACATCCTCAAATGGAGAAATCATTCTATTTATAGATGAAATTCACACACTAGTAGGTGCCGGAGGTGGAGAAGGAGCCATGGATGCAGCCAACATCTTAAAACCAGCTCTTGCTCGTGGAGAACTAAGAGCCATTGGCGCAACCACTCTCAATGAGTATCAAAAGTATTTTGAAAAAGACAAGGCCCTGGAAAGAAGATTCCAAACCGTACTAGTTGATGAGCCAGATCGAGAGAATGCAATTGCCATATTGAGAGGGATTCAGGAAAAGTACGAAACACATCATAAAGTAAGGATCAAGGATGAGGCTATTCTAGCGGCTGTGGATTTGAGTATTCGTTATATAAGTGATCGTTTCCTACCTGACAAGGCCATTGACTTAATTGATGAGGCTGCTTCAAGTCTTCGTATTCAACTGAATTCTAAACCTGAAGAAGTAGACACTTTGGATAGGAAAATAATGCAGCTAGAAATTGAATCCGAAGCTGTAAAACGAGAAAAGGACCATGAGAGATTAAAAAAAATTCAACAGGAACTCTCTATTCTTTCAGAGAAAAGAGATGCTCTTTATGCTCGATGGAAAAATGAAAAAGATATTGTAGATGGAATTCAAAAGGCAAAGGCCGATATTGAGAGTCTAAAACTTAGCGCGGACCAAGCGGAAAGAAATGGAGATTTTGCGAAAGTTGCAGAAATCAGATATGGAAAAATCAAGGAGGCAGAATCTGATTTAGAGAAATTTCAAAACCAATTGAAGGAGATTCAAATAGAAAGCTCCTTATTAAAAGAAGAAGTTCAAGCAGATGAGATTGCGGATGTAGTAAGTAAATGGACAGGAATACCCGTTTCTAGAATGTTACAATCTGAAAAAGAAAAGCTTTTGAATCTAGAGGATGAGCTTCACAAAAGAGTGATTGGGCAGGAAGAAGCAATATCTGCAGTATCCGATGCTATCAGAAGATCAAGAGCAGGACTTCAAGATGAAAAGAGACCTATAGGGAGTTTTATATTTCTTGGAACAACAGGAGTTGGAAAAACAGAACTTGCAAAAGCGCTTGCCGAATTTCTTTTTAATGACGAAAGCTCATTAACCAGAATAGATATGAGTGAATTTCAGGAACGACATGCTGTTTCCCGTTTAATTGGGGCACCTCCAGGATATATTGGATATGAAGAAGGTGGTCAATTGACCGAGGTTGTCCGTAGGAAACCTTATTCAGTCATATTACTAGATGAAATTGAAAAAGCACATCCAGATGTTTTCAATATACTATTACAAGTATTAGATGATGGAAGGTTAACGGATAATAAAGGAAGAACAGCCAATTTCAAAAACTGTATCATCATTATGACCTCTAATATTGGTTCACAACATATACAGGCTGCTGCCGACAATTATAATTTCAGTAGCAAAGAGGAAATGATGAACAATAGTAGAGATAAGGTTATGGAGGAACTGAAGGCACATATGCGCCCTGAATTCTTAAATAGATTGGATGAGACCATATTGTTTACTCCACTTGATCAAAAGGAAATCCGATCTATTGTCCATCTTCAGATGAAAAGTATCATAAAACAATTGGCAGATAAGGATTTCAATTTCTCATTTTCTGATGAATTTATTGACTATTTAACGGAGAAAGGATTTGATCCACATTATGGTGCTAGACCAATAAAACGAGCTATTCAAAAGGAGTTACTAAATCCTTTATCAAAAGCCATATTAAGTGGTAAAGTGAAAACTAAAGAGCCAATACATATTAGCCTAGATAAAGAGAATGAAATAAAGTTCAATGCAAATTAAAAACAAAAAAGGGTTACCAAATTTGGTAACCCTTTTTTTTATTCACTTAACAATACACTATCTAAAGGATTGGCAAGTAATATCTCTTCAATTTTCAACCACTTGTTGTTCAAAATCCTATTATCTGATTTCACCAATTCTATCTTTTCTGAAATATAAATAATTCTATCTTCTAGATCTGGATGACTGGTAAAATATGGAATACTATAACTTTCGTGACCACTTTTCATCACTTCAAACAAATCAACCATTCCATTTTGACTTAGATTATTCCTCTTTAGTACTTCCATACCGTAAAAGTCTGATTCTGTCTCTAGAGATCTAGAATAGTGTTGTTGTTTAAAGTAATGAGCATTCTCCATTAGTACAGAGCCAAACCCATTGATATCACCAGCAATTATAGAAAGAAAAAAATACCCAGCAAGACTTTGTGCTAAGCTATGTAATCCATGTCTGTTTTCAACATGGCTAACCTCATGACCTATTAAAGCAACTAATTGAGATTCATTTTCTAATTTTTCTAAGAGCCCTCTGAATATAATAATTTCCCCACCAGGCATGGCAAAAGCATTTACTTCATCTATATTGCTGCAATACACTTTGATTGGAAATTCTGTTTCCAATTCCATTTCATTCACAAAGTCTTGAAGAACATTTGATATAGTAGAGTCTACCAATAAGCCCTCATCAGCGGAATCGAACATAGTTTCCCCAAGATCAATTACAAATTCTTTAGATAATGTATTTACAAAACTGGTGGATAGAAATGGTAAAACTGTGAAATAAAACAGTAATCCTATACCCACAATAGAACTCATCAAGATTCCAATAGATCTAAGCACACTACCGTGCAAGCCATGATCCAGTTTACTGAATAAATGCGAGTGAGGATCCAACTGTTTAATTGTTTCAATCAATAATGGATCATCACACTCCAAATATTGAAAAGGAGCCTTTCCATACTTAAAAGTCCAAGTATTAGTAGTGAAAACTTCCGAAGATTTTATTTCATCAACACGCCAATATACTTGTCTAAAAAACCCACCTTCCTGAAATGTAATATTCCAAGAAAGTGGGTTAATATTTAGAGAAGCATAATGAACTTTTGAAGTTTTACCATCAAAATATCTTATATCAAACTCCATCTATTTTAGATTAAAGGAAATCAAAATCCAAGAAATCAAGGAAATCATCTCCTGAAGCATCGTCATAATCATCCATTTCAAATTGAGTTAAAGAATCTGAACTTAAATCACCAGCCAATACCAAATTATTGAATAAGAATCTAAATGTTCTAATGGTTACCCATGGAGCTGCTAATCCAAATGTGAACATAATCATAAGCATATTAACGATCAATAATCCAGCTATATCGCCACCACTAGCTTTGAATTCAAATTCCATTTCGTTTCCATCTTGGTAAATTTTAATATTTTCAAAATAGAATTTATAAAGATTTTTATAGAACCAAAACATATAAATACCAAAGGTTAGAATACTAAAAACCATCCCCTTGAAAATAACCCAAAAGAGTTGCCCTCCTGTTCCAGAAAAGTCAAAACTTAAATTCCCTAACTTCAATTTACTTAAGATATATTGCCTAATAGATACCTCGAACCAAGAACCATAAATACCAAAAGTTAATATGGTTAATAAAAATCCTTTCAGACAAAGACCAAACATCTTCATTCTTTCACCTGTATACTTGAAATGAATTCCTCTCCAAGAACTCCTAGATGATCTATATCTTACTGCTCCATGGATTGCAAATGGTATGAACATAATCATTACTGCATAAAACAAACCAACAGATGAGAACATCAAAATAGGATTATGAGAACTAGCACCATACAGCATAAAAAGATACAATAGAATAAAAACACCGTAAACCTTTATAAATCCCTTGAATACTTCTTTTCCAGTGCCATGAAAGGTAAAACGGGAACCATCTAATTCCGCAGATTGATAATAATACTTCAAAATTTCAACCTTCGCCCAAGGATAATATAATCCAAGAGTAATAGCTGTTAAAATCATATTTTTGAAAAAAATAATGGCGAATTGAGAACCTTTTCCAGAATAGCCAAATTGTCTGTTCACTCCAGACAATGCACGCGAAATAACTTCCATAGATGTTTAATTTAATTAAAAACCCCCTTCAAGGGATGATAAAAATATAATGCTACCAAATATGGTTAATTTGAACTAAACAAACAAAATATAATAGTAGATTGAATTAAGGGATTAAAAATAAAATCAAAATATTATTAATTATCCATTTTTAATCTATTTTTGCGGAAAATCAGTGGATTATGGACGTACTATCTGTCTTTGGAATTCTAGGTACTATTTCATTTGCTGCATCAGGTAGCCTTACAGCGATTCATAAGAAAATGGATCCATTCGGAATATTTATTATTGCCCTTGTCACCTCTTTAGGTGGAGGGACTATTCGAGACATCCTTTTGGGAACTACTCCAGTTGGGTGGATGCTTAATTTGGATTTTTTCTATACTATTCTATTAACTACAATATTAAGTGTCATATTCCGGAAAAAAATTGCCTACCTAAGAAAGTCACTTTTTCTATTTGACACTATTGGTTTGGGTATTTTCACTATTGGTGGTGTTGAGATCGCTTTACAATCCAATTTGGACCCAACAATATGCGTTGCTATTGGAACCCTTAGTGGATCTTTTGGAGGGGTTATAAGGGATATTTTATGCAATGAAATTCCTATTATTTTCAGAAAGGAGATCTATGCAACGGCGTGTATAATTGGTGGATATGTGTATATAGTATTAGAACAACTAACCATTCCTCATATGGTTGTTTATTCTATCACTATTTGTATTATTATATTGGTTCGATTGATTGCTGTAAAGTACAAATTGACCATGCCTACCTTTTATCCAAAGGAAGTGAATCAATAGATCCTACCTTCATCTAGGTATCTAGACGGTTACTTGCTGTTTACTTCTTGGTTAAAAAAACAAATCAGCTACTTTTAAATTGACCTTGACCTTAGAGATCCATAATTAAACAATTGCACCTTCTTTGATATCAGCCAATTCAATAAATAGTACTTATAAAACTTGTAAGCAATGCTCTGGTATGGGGGTAAAAGTATCTGAGACGTACAGAAACTAAAATTAATACAGAATGGATAAGCATTCATTACTTACACTGTAAAGGATCAGAAAAAAAGTATTGATAAATTAATAGTACAATCCTTCTAAAAAGGAAAATATATACTCGCTAAAACCAAATAATTTAATAATTGCAAGACAAATCATCAGTATAAGCAGTCTTCTTACCCATTTAGCCGCAGCTTCATTTTCTAAGGCAAACTTAGTAGCGACCCAAGCACCACAACCTTGCCCAAAAGCTAGGGTTAAACCCCACTTCCATTCTATAAGGTCATTATAAATGAAGATAAAAAGGGCTGGGACCACCATAAATAAGGTGAGAATAATTTTGATCATATTCCCTTCAAGAATACTATATCTAGCCAAAAGGACTAGTGTAGAAAGGTAAAGAATACCCATTCCCATTTGAATGAAACCCGCATAAAAACCAATGATAATAAAGATGAAAAAATTAATAGGAGTTTTTCTATTTATATCCATTCGTGTCCCAGACAACCATCTTTTAGGTTTTAATAGAACCAGAGCCAACATCACAACCATTAACCAAGCGATTACATTTGTAAAAATAGCTGCTTCTACATAATTGGAGGCTTGAGCTCCAAGTAAAGAACCAATAACCGTAGGGATAGCAAAAAATCCAGATTCATTCAGCAGATTAGAAAACCGAGGTGATTTCCTAAAAGTAAGAATTGAAATAAAGGATTGCACAAATGCACCTACTCTATTTGTTCCATTAGCCAAGTGAACTGGCATATTCAAAAATAGCAGTAAACTAAGGGTGAATACAGATCCATTCCCTGCTAATGTATTAATAAAGCCTGACGCAAATCCAGCTAATACCAACAAAACTCCTGTCCAAAGGCTAAAATCCATTAAAGTCTAATTCTTTTAAGTGACCATGATAAAGTGAACGCCGAAATTAAGAAAAGTCCAAGGCAAATAAAACCATCTTGCCATTCTTGAAATAAAAACTTTCCTATACCAAACAATACACTATAAGTTAATACAACACCAGAGAACCATGCCAACAAATTTACTAACAACGGCTTACCCAACTCATCTTCCCCGATTGGCTTCCAAAACCCCATTGGCTTAACTTTAGAATAAAATTTATTCAAAGTGGACGTTTTCTCTGGCTTAGTCATAAAAGTTACTATAATCCAACTAAATGTAGTAAATAGTACAGTAAAGAAGAAAGTTCCCTTTTGATCAATAAAGGATTGCCCCATAGTATCTTCTAAATAATACTTTGAAAAAGTATAAGCTATAAATGGTGCAACAGTCGCTGCAATTTCCGAATATGCATTGATTCTCCACCAATACCATCTTAATATTAACACAAGTCCAAGTCCTGCACCACATTCTAAAACAAATTCCCATACTCCCGAGACAGATGTGATTACAAAACTAAGTGCACATCCAAATATAGCAATCAAAACTGTAAATAGTCTAGTGGTATTCACCAAACTCTTATCACTAGCATCTGGTTTGATAAATCTTTTATATAAATCATTACTCAAGTATCCCGCTCCCCAATTCAATTGGGTTGATATAGTACTCATATAAGCAGCGAGGAAAGAGGCTAGTAATAATCCTTTTAATCCTGTAGGTAAATAATCTTTCATCGCCATAACATAACCTTCTCTAGGGCTAGATTGCATCAATTCAGGATAAAGAATGATAGCAGATAAAGCAACTAAAATCCAAGGCCAAGGTCTTATACAATAATGCAAAATTTGAAATACCAAACTGGACAACATCGATTCTCTTTCATTACGCGTACTCATCATCCTTTGAGCAACGTAACCACCACCTCCTGGTTCAGCACCAGGATACCAACTAGCCCACCATTGAACTCCTACAAAAGATAAAAAGGCACCCATACTTATTGACCAAGCAAGACTTCCAGGATCAGAGCCTATGGAGGGTAAAAAATTTAAACTTTGTTCAGGTAATTTTTCTATCATAGCTTCCAAACCACCGATATCAGGACTATTAACAACCAAATAGGCTAAAACAACACTAGCAATCATAGCAAGAACAAACTGAAAAGCATCTGTCACAGCAACTCCCCATAGACCACCTATAGATGTATAAAGAGCAGAAAACAACATCAAGCCAATAATTATGATCCACATTACAGTAGGAGAAACATCAAAGAAAACCTCAATAATGGTAAGCATTGCCTTATTCACCCAGGCAATAATGGCAATATTCATTAATAATCCAAGATAGATAGACTTTACTCCTCTTAAAATAGATGCTGGTCTTCCACTATAACGTAATTCAATCAACTCAACCTCGGTAAGAACACCAGATTTACGCCACAAGGAAGCAAAGAAAAAGGTAGTAAACATACCTCCAATAAGACCAGCCCACCAGATCCAGTTACCAGAAATCCCACCTTGAGCAACTAGTTCAGTAACTGCTAGTGGTGTATCTGCTGCAAAAGTTGTAGCAACCATAGAAATTCCGGCCAAATACCATGGAAACTTTCTTCCACCCAATAAAAAGGATTCCAACCCTTGAGCTGATCTCTTTTTAAAGTACAAATTGATCAAAAAACTGATCAGAAGAAGTGCAAAAATTATCGACCAATCAATCCAGTGAAGTGCCATAATTATGAAATTTGATGTCCATTTGATAAGCTAAACCTTCCAAATAGAGTAGGTGAATTTTCCTTTATTTTTTTAAAAAAGCTAAATCTAAATGAATTTAGTTTCAGGATCAAAATATAGTCGTTTTTTATTCATTTTAAATTTACTCTAATCAATTAGGATGGAATTCTTCAAAGATGGAATTCTTCAAATATTGAGCTATATTATTACTTTCAAATACTACTTTAATTAACGATTGTCAAATTGTCATGTGGATATTATTCTAAGTTATCGTTTGAAATTAGTTGAAAGCCTGTCTTTTGTTAATTAATGTTAAAATAGCAGTCAATATTACTGTTTTTCAATGACTTAAAACATCTATATAAAGTATTACTCCAATAGTTTAATTGTTATTCTTGGTGAAAAAAATGTTAAACAGATTGATAGCACAAAAAAAAATGAGCATCTAGAATAAATTATATTTTGAAACCAAAGCGGAATTATTACCTTTGGCTTCAATGAATGGATTTATAGTATCAGCTAGGAAGTACAGACCTCAAAATTTTGAGTCTGTTGTAGGACAAGGAGCTATCACAAGAACACTTAAAAATGCCTTTTTAAGTAATCACTTGGGACAGGCCTTTTTATTTTGTGGACCGAGAGGAGTTGGAAAAACAACTTGCGCTAGAATATTAGCCAAGGTGATCAATTGCTTTGACGTTAGTGAAGAAGCTGAACCATGTAACAAATGTGAATCTTGTATCTCATTTAACGAATCTCATTCATTCAACATTCATGAATTGGATGCAGCATCAAACAACTCTGTAGATGATATTCGATCAATTGTTGATCAAGTAAGGATCCCACCTCAGGTTGGCAATAAGTCTGTATACATCATTGATGAGGTACATATGCTTTCTCAGGCTGCATTTAATGCATTTCTGAAAACGCTAGAAGAACCACCCGCACATGCTATTTTCATTCTTGCAACTACAGAAAAGCATAAAATCTTACCTACTATTCTATCTAGATGTCAGGTTTTTGATTTTAAACGAATTGGCGTAAGCGATACACAAGCACACTTACAGAGCATAGCAGAGAAAGAACAAATAAAGGCAGATCCAGAAGCCCTTCATTTAATTGCCCAAAAGGCAGATGGAGCTTTAAGGGATGCTCTTTCAATATTTGATAGGATAGTAAGTTTTACTTCTGATCATATTAGCTATGAAGAAACCATTGAGCAGCTTAATATTCTAGACTATGAATATTATTTCAAGCTAACTGACTTGGTTTTAGATAACAACATCCCTCAATCCTTATTACTCTTTAATGAAGTTCTTAAGAAAGGTTTTGATGGACACCTGTTTATTAATGGAATGGCTTCGCACCTAAGAAACCTTTTGGTTTGTAAGGATGGGGCGACTACCGAACTACTTGAGGTTGGACCTAAGATAAAGGAGAAATATACCACACAAGCAATCGCTTGTCAATTGAACTTCCTTATTGGGGCTTTAGACATTTGCAATCAATGTGATATTCAATATAAAACAAGCAAAAACAAACGCTTGTTGGTTGAATTAAGCTTAATGCAACTTTGTTCCTTACTTAAAGAAGGGGTAAAAAAAAAAGTAGTTATCTAATTGCCCCTCACCCACTCATCTTATCCAAATTCAACTTGAATGCGGTAATTACTCCAATAAAAGAATATAAGCAAACAGTTAGTCCTGCTAGAGAAAATGCGATAGCTGAGGAAAAACCAAAACTAGTTCAGGTACCTGAACCAGTAAAAAAATCAGCTAAACTTACTGGAGAAAGCAGTCGTATTCTAAAACAAAGAAAGGGACGTATTTCTATTAAAGATTTCGCAAGTACTAAAGCGAAAGAAATAGAAGAAAAGGCAGAAGAACTGAGCATTGGAAATGCTGAAGCTTACTTTAGCCTAGATATGCTACAAAAAGCTTGGAACTCCTTTTCCTATGAGATAGAAAAGGAAGGAAAAACGATGGCAGCGCACACACTTCGCGACAACGCCATCAAGTTAAGTAGTAATTTCAGAATTTTATTTCCATTACATAGTGAATCTCAAGTAAGTATTTTCAATGGAATACGTATTGAATTGACGAATGTTCTTCGAAGAAAACTGAACAACTTCAAAATCAACATTGACACACCAATTGAATCAAATGGAGAGGTTCAGAAGAAATTCATGAGTGTTGAAGACCGATTCAAGACAATTTGTGAAGAAAAACCTGCTGTACTACAGATGAAAAAGCTATTTGGTTTAGACTACGAATAAGAAATCACTTTTTCCCTAAATTGAATGAATCTCACTATGTAAATACTGAAGACTTCTTAGATGCATTTGATAAAAGATTACAAGCTAAAATGAACTAATTAGTTTATTTAACTTAAGTATTAAGGCTGTATCGATTATATCGGTACAGCCTTTTTTTTGTGCTCAAAAACACATACTCCAACCTAATTAAACCATATAAACACAACACTTGATAAAACCCTAACTACTTAATAATCAATATTATTGTTATTAAATTTTTGTACCTTATATGGAAATTAAAAATTTGTAGCAATGAAAACATTCTTAAAATGCATGTTTATAGCGGCGTTTTACAGCTTTAGCTGTTTCGTTATACATGCTCAAACTGTTAATGGACTGGTCCAAGATGCTAGTTCTGGAAATGTAATCCCATTTGCTAACATCATTGAAGTAGGTACAACAAATGGTGTCTCTTCTGATCTAGAAGGAAAATTTAGCTTAGAACTCACCACTACCCCTGCAAGTCTTAGAGTCAGCTATATTGGTTATGATTATATAACCATTGAAATTCCTGACAATTTAAAAGCAAATGAATTTCTAACTGTAACTTTAAAACCTAAAGCAACAGGCTTAGATGAGGTATTATTGGTTGGTAGTAGATTAAAACCAAGAACAGCTATTGAATCTGCTGTACCGATTGACAATATTTCTGTTAAAGAATTGACAAGGACCGGTCAAACTTCAATTGACCAAATGTTAAATTATAAGGTCCCCTCTTATAATGCTTCAAGCCAAACGGTTTCAGATGCAACAGCCCATTTTGACCCCGCTGATCTAAGAGGAATAGGGCCAAGTAGAACACTCGTTCTTATAAACGGTAAAAGAAAAAATTACTCTTCTCTACTCTATATAAATGACACCCCAGGTAAAGGGGAAGTTGGAGTTGATATGAAATCAATACCAGCCTCTGCCATTGAGAGAATTGAAGTTTTAAGAGATGGTGCCTCTGCACAATATGGTTCAGATGCCATTGCTGGTGTTATAAATATTGTATTGAAAAAAGATGTCGAATTCACCACTATAAGCACACTAGCCGGAGTAACGTCTGAAGGAGATGGATTTAACATCAAAACAGATGTTAACACTTCTGTGAAATTATTTGGAGATGGTTATTTAAATGTAACTGCAGCATATCTAAGTCAAGAACATACTGATAGATCAGGAAAACCGGGAAAAGATGACCTTTTTGGTATTGGACCAGACAATGAATGGATCTTGGAAAACCCAAACTTGGGAATGACTGTTGGGATGCCAGATATGGTTCAGAATGATATTTTCTTTAATGCAGGAGTTCCTTTAAAAGGTGGAGCTGAAATATATTCTTTTGGTGGTGTTACTTATAGGCAAGGTAAAAGTTTTGCCTTATACAGACCTCCTTATTGGGTTCCAGATCCACATGATATCTTTGGTGAAGGGGATGATTACAACGGTTTCCAACCTACATTTGAGACCAGTATCTTTGATAACACCCTTGCAGTTGGAGTAAAAGGAAAGAGCAGAGACTGGAATTATGACATTAGCACTATTCATGGATCCAATACCGTAGATTACCTCATTGGATCTACTATCAACACCTCTCTTGAAGAAGAAAGTGGTACACGATTCAAAGCCGGAGGTTATGAATTCAACCAGATGGTTAATAATTTGGACATAAGTAGACAATTTGGAAAATTAAGTCTAGCAATCGGATCTGAATTCCGTGTTGAAAATTTTGTTGCCATTGCGGGTGAAGAAGGTTCATATGCTGGTAGTGGTATACAATCCTTCCCTGGCCTACAACCTCGTAATGAAGCGGATGAGGATCGACACAACATTGGTATTTATACAGAATTAGAATATGATGTAGACGAAAACTTGCTAATTGGTGGAGCCTTAAGATTTGAAAACTATAGTGATTTTGGTGAAAATATATCTTCCAAGATCAGTGCTAGGTATAAACTCATGGATGAAAAATTAACCATAAGAGGATCTGCAAGTACAGGATTCAGAGCACCTTCCTTGCACCAAATTTATTTCAGTAATATTCAAACATTAGTTTCTGGTGGAACAGTTTCAAATCAGGGAACCTTTAACAATAATGACCCTGCGATTCAAAAATTAGGCGTTCCACAGTTAGATGCTGAAACCTCTGAAAATTTCACTGTTGGTTTAGCAATGAAACCAATTCCAGAAGTTTATGTTACTGTAGATTATTATAACATCTCTATTGATGATCGTGTTTTATTTACTAATGAAATCGGTTTCGATGCAGACGAAGAAAACACAAATGAAGTAGAAGCTATTTTGGAGGCCAATTCCATTACCAGTTTAAAATTCTTTATAAATGCAGTAAATACTGAAAGTCAAGGTATAGATATAGTAGTAAGTACTACTAAAATGGAAATTGGTACTGGTAAAGGATCTGCAAATGTTGCATTCAACTGGAATGACACCGAAATAAAAGGGGAAATTGCTATTCCTGAAATCCTAGAAGATGCAGGATATGAAATTTTTAATAGAAAAGAACAGGCAAGAATACTCACAGCTAGACCGAATACAAAAGTTGTATTAGGACTAAATTATGAAATAGATGACTTCAACATTAGTTTAAGTGGAACCTATTTTGGAGAAGTTACCTGGCAACATGCGTCAGATCCAGACAAAGATCAAACATTTGAAGGTAAATTCATTACCGACCTTAGTCTTGGATATCAATTTAACGATTGGATGCGAGGAAATATAATTATCAAAAACCTATTAGATGTATATCCTGATGAAATCGAAACCAAAGGAGATGTAATTACTGATCTTGGTGGAAGATTTAAATATCCATGGGAAGTCAACCAATTTGGTTTTAATGGTATGATGATAGCCGGAGGATTAACTTTCGAACTATAATATATTGAGACAATAGTAATTATAGAAAACAGCCGCTTCTTTCCTCAAAAAAGAGCGGTTGTTTTTATTTGGCATCATTTTATTTGGACCTATTCATTTTGAATAACGTTATCTTATACCTATTTTTCTTCAAAAATTAATATATGTCAAATAATAAGAAAGTGATCAAAGCTTGGACCTTCTATGATTGGGCCAACTCGGTATATTCACTTGTCATTTCTACTGCTATTTTTCCTTTATACTTCAATCTTGTTGCAGATAAGGAATATATCATCTTTGGAACTGCACTTAAAAACACAGCTGTTTTCACAGGTGTTATTTCCATTTCCTTTGTAATCATTGCTCTTCTTTCTCCTATTCTCTCCTCTATTGCAGATGTAAGTGGAAATAAGAAGTCCTTTATGAAATTCTTTTGTACCATTGGTTCACTAGCCTGCATGTCTTTGTACTTCTACGATGCAGAACATCAAGTATTTGGTTTAGTTATGAGTGTGATAGCAAGTATTGGTTTTTGGGGCAGCATCGTATTCTACAATGCCTACTTACCTGAAATTGCACCTATAGAGGATCAAGATAAAATTTCAGCCCAAGGATTTTCTAAGGGTTATTTGGGGAGTTCTATTTTACTAATTTTATGCTTGGTTCTAATAATGAAATATGAAGTCTTTGGATTTGCTAATGAACTGAAAGCAATGCAAATATCATTTATATTGGTTGGACTATGGTGGTTAGGATTTAGTCAATATACCTTTAAAAACCTTCCAACAAATATTTACAAAAAAAAGATGCCTAAGAACTTCATTAAGAAAGGGTATCAAGAATTAGGTATTGTTTGGAGTAAAGTACAAAGCATCCCTCGGTTAAAGATATTCCTTAGCTCATTTTTCTTTTTTAGTGTTGGAGTACAAACTATCATTCTTGTGGCTTCATTATTTGGAGCAGAAGTCTTAGGAATGGGATCTGCAGAACTTATACCCACCATCTTAATGATTCAATTTGTAGGAATCGCAGGAGCCTATCTATTTGCTAATATCTCTAAAAAAAGAGGAAATTTCATCGCCTTGATGATCGCTATTAGTATATGGATGATGGTTTGTATAGGTACTTATTTTATTCAAAATACCCTTCAATTTTACGCCTTTGGAGGTCTAGTAGGCTTAGTACTTGGAGGAATTCAATCATTAGCAAGAAGTACTTATTCAAAAATCCTACCTATAACAGAAGATCATACCACCTTTTTTAGCTTTTTCGATGTAACAGAAAAAGTAGCACTTATTGTTGGAACTTTGACATTTTCAGTTATAAATCAAATGATTGGAATGAGAGCTTCAGCATTAGCATTGGCCATATTCTTTATTATTGGCCTGGTCTTAATGTATAGACTTTATAGACACGAAAAAAGAGTAATTGCCGACTAGGTTTTTTATCTTTGAAAAAATTTAGACATTCATGAAAAGCTCACCTACTGTAGAGGGACAAGTTTACGATATAATTATTGTTGGTGGAGGATGTGTTGGACTGGCTTCTGCCTATAAAATACAACAGAAATATCCCCATTTGACCATTGCTGTTTTAGAAAAGGAAAAGGAATTGGCACGTCATCAGACGGGTAGAAATTCAGGGGTCATTCATTCTGGATTATACTATAGACCTGGATCTTATCGAGCTAAAAATTGTGTTGATGGTCGAAAACAATTAGTTGCCTTTGCTAAAGAACATAATATCAAACATGATATTTGTGGGAAGATTGTTGTGGCTACTAGCGAAGAGGAATTTCCTAGAATGGATAAAATCCTAGCTAATGGCCTCAAAAATGGATTAGAAGGTTTAGAAATTATAGATAGTAAACGAATCAAAGAGATAGAACCCTATATTGAAGGTCTGAAGGCTATCTGGGTACCAGAAGCTGGAATCATTGATTATAGAGGCCTGACTATCAAACTGGCTGAGCTTATCACTGTTATCAATCCAAACTCTAAGGTAATTACAGAATGTAAGGTAGAAGATTTAAAGAATGGATCAACGACTACACTTTCGACCAATAAGGGGAATCTATATACAAAACACGTAATATTCTGTGCAGGATTACATTCCGATAGAATGGCTAAAAAAGATCATGTAGATCTTGATATGCAAATTGTAGGTTTTAGAGGAGACTATTATGACCTATCTGAAGTAGGGATGAAAAAAATCAAGAATTTGGTTTATCCAATCCCAAATCCAGAATTCCCATTCCTAGGTGTCCACTTTACAAGAATGACGGATGGATGTATAGAATGTGGTCCAAATGCTGTATTCACATTCAAGAGAGAGGGTTATGGTAAAACAGACTTCAATCTAAAGGATACATTTCAAGCCCTCAGCTATAAAGGAACTTGGAAACTATTTTTCAAACATTGGAAATTTGGATTAGACGAGTACAGAAGAGCCTTCTCTAAAAAGCAGTTTTTGAAACAGCTCCAGAGGATGTTACCTAGTTTAACTATGGAAGATATTGTTCCAGGAAGATCTGGCGTTCGAGCTATGGCTCTAGGAGATGACGGAAATGTTATCGATGATTTCAAAATTGAATACAAGGATCAAAACATCCATGTATTGAATGCTCCCTCTCCTGCTGCAACGGCATGCCTATCTATTGGTGACCAAGTTTGCTCGATGGCTGAAAAACAATTTAAATTATAAAATAAGAGCCCATCCTATTGCTAGGATGGGCTTTATATATTAATGCGTAAGCATTCCCATCTTTCCCATTTGATAATCACGAAGTGCTTCTAGGATTTCCGATTGACTATTCATTACATAAGGCCCCCAAGAAACGACCTTTTCTTCAAGTGGAAGACCTGAAATCACTAAGAATACGCTGTTTTCTTCTGCAAGAATCTCAACCGCAGTCCCCTCCAGCTTAAAAGCTATCAACTCCTTTGATAATAATTCAATATTATTAAGACGAGAATTCCCATTTAATTGATAAATCAAAACTTGCTCACCTTCCTTAAAATTGAATTTAAATTGAGCTCCTTTTTTGAGGTATGCATTATAAGCAGATATATTGGTTAAGCTTTTTATAGGCCCCTTTAGACCATTCAACTCACCGGAAACCACTTGTATCTCTCCCATATCATTTTCTAGCTTTAAAACAGGGATTTCCTCCTTTTGGAAAGGTTGATAATTAGCTGGATTCATTTTTTTACTAGCAGGAAGATTAATCCATAATTGAATTATTTCAACCGTACCTTCTTCAATAACTAAAGATTCTGGAGCCCCCTCTGCATGAACTATTCCCCTACCTGCAGTTAACCACTGAACTCCACCTGCACTGATAACCTTATGATTTCCTAAAGAATCCTTATGCTCTACGGAACCTTGATACACAAATGTAATCGGTTCAAATCCTCTATGAGGATGTGCTCCAACATAAAATGGCTCCTTATCTGGTCCCAATTGTTTTGGTCCAAAATGATGTAACAATAAAAATGGATCCAATTGATCTATTTTATTTGAAGGTAATGGCTGTCCAATTGTATGCGGTCCCATTTGAACATCGACGCTTGGTAATACTCTTTTGACAGCTTTCATATATACTCCTTTTATTTTGTTGACTACTCATTTATTGATAATACAAATATACGAATTATTATTCATATTTATTAGAAATGTAAACCATGTAATAGGATACTATTTGGGGATTTATATCTTTGCTTCATGCTTCAGAAGAATCAAAATGAAATCACAAAAGAGTACCAAATTTATCTAAAGATGGAGAAGGCTTTATCAGACCTAACGATAAGAGCATATCTCTCTGATTTAAAAAAACTTACAGACTTTATCGAAAGCTTTAGTTTCGATAAAGGAATCGATGAATTAGCAGCTTCTGACATTAGAGAATTCCTATATCAATACCGCGATCAGGTGGGCGCACGTACCATGGCAAGGATCATTAGTTCCATCCGGAATTATTATGATTATCTAATCTACACTGACCAACTTGAGAAAAATCCTCTGGACCAAATTGAAAGTCCAAAATACCTTTCCAAACTTCCAGAAGTCTTAAATACCGAAGAGATTGATCAATTGATACTTCAAATTGACCTAAGCTCTAAACATGGGGAAAGGAATAGACTAATAATTGAACTATTGTACTCTTGCGGCTTGCGTGTTACAGAATTGGTCAGTTTGAAATTGTCAGATCTATATTTTGAGGAAGAAGTTATATTAGTCAAAGGAAAGGGGAATAAAGAACGCATAGTTCCTATTTGTAAATCCTTAAATAAATACCTAACTATTTATTTAAACACTATTAGAGCAGTTCAATTGCCATCTAAAGGCAGTGAAAATATACTTCTACTGAATAACAGAGGTGGGAAATTGAGTAGAGTCATGATATTTCACATTATTAAAGACTTGACAAAAAAAGCAGGTATACAAAAAGCCATTAGTCCACATACCTTTCGCCATTCCTTTGCCAGCCATCTTATTGAAAATGGAGCCGATTTACGTGCTGTTCAAGAATTACTAGGTCATGAAAGTATCTTAACAACGGAAATATACACACATCTGGACCAACAATTTATTCGTCAAGAAATTATCCATCACCATCCCCGTGTTAAAAAATGAATTCAACGGCAGCTAATAATGTAAAGCATTTGTTGGTAATAAGAACAGGGCAATGGTTTCTGATTTTAATGCCTTTCATTTACCCCTATTTTCAATCTAAAGGATTAACAGCAGGTGAAGTCCTCAGTTTGCAAAGTATATATTCCATTACTTGTGCTTTAATGGAAGTTCCTAGTGGATATCTATCCGATAAACTAGGAAGAAGAATGACCATGATAATGGGCTGTTTATTTTACCTGATTGCTTATTCTATTTTCACTTTTGGATTTGGATATTGGCAAATTGGAATTGGTGAAATATTTTGGGGCATAGGAGTTAGCTTTTTATCTGGTACAGATAGTGCATTATTGTTTGAAAGTTTACGTGTAAATAAACGATTGGGCGAATACAAAAAAATTGAAGGGAAGGCTGTCTCTATAGGGAATATATCAGAAGCTACGGCAGGTATTGTCGGTGGAATATTAGCCAGTTTTATGATAGAGCTACCAATGTATATACAATGTGTAGTAACGCTTACTGTATTTATATACTCCTTTCGTTTAAGAGATACATTTGAAGCATCGGCACGTAAAACAAGTTTTTCTCATGACTTCAAAAAATTATTGTTCCATAAAATTAAAAGAAACCCAGAGCTGTTTTGGACTTTGATAAGTTCAGCCATATTTGGATTAACCACTTTGTCATTTGCATGGATGGCTCAACCCCTATTTCTCCATCATGGCGTACCTATAAAATGGTTTGGTATACTATGGACTATATTAAACCTGATCGTTGCTTTAGGAAGTAGATTTGCGCATCTATTAGATCAATTATTAAGTAGCCATATTATATTTAGTATTGTATTATTCGTATTTTCAATAGCCACCTATTTCACAGGTTTAGTGAACAATCTATGGCTTATTGGCTTAGTGTTATTCCTTGTATATCTATTCAGAGGAATAGGCACCCCTTTATATAGAGCTTTTATCCTTAGCTTTTCTGATGATTATGATAGAGCTACCTTGTTAAGTATTAGGAATCTTATCATTCGTGTATTCTTTGGTTTTAGTTCTTTTTTCCTTGGATTTGTATGTGATCAATATTCCATACAAGTTGCCTTTCAATTACTAACCATTCCTATTGTTATTGGGTTAATTATTGAAATTTTACTTGTAATAAAAAAAAGAGGGTAAATATAACATCTACCCTCATAATTATCTTAAGATTTAACTTATTCTATCCTTTCATAAGCACCTATATCTGGACCTTCATCCAACCATCTAATATTATTCAATAAATCCAATTGCAATGGCAATAACTCTGCGATGGAATCATGGGCAGCATTTTGAGCTACTGATAAGGTATCCAATTGATAATTGGAAGTTCTAGATTGATACTTTTTAATAAACGACGGATCTTCATTAAATAAGCAAGATCTATAGTGGCTTACATCATTTAAATCAAAATCTTCATCGTCTAAACGTATAAGACAATGATTGAAAGAATAGTCAAATTGATTTATTTCATCATTATCAAGCACTAACTCTGATTCAAATCCTCCATATATTATAGAGTTATGCATTTCAATAGAAAGATTCCTATGGTAATCGATATCCAATTGATCATCAGTAACATAATTGGTCAAAACTAATACTGGTGATTTTCTACCTCCAAAATAGTTGGCGAAAGTACAATGTCTAAATTGGTAATCTCCACCTATATAGGCAAACAAATTCATTTCTCCACAGTCGCTAATTTCAGCATTATCTACTTTCGCTTGGGCACTTTGAAAAAGTAGTCCATGACGTAACATATTGGTAACCTTCGTTTTCTCAATATTTAATTCTGGAGTCAATGAAGTTGTAAACTCTTCTGCTATATAAGGTCCTCCCAAATAGATACCTGTAGTCCCATTGCTAATATCCGCATTCTTTATAAATGAAGATCCAGCGTCCTGACAATACCATATTCTTCCCCATTGACCAGGCAATGTTTTATAAAAATCATCCAATCTATCCCCAGTAATTAATACTCTAGACTCTTCAGAAGTACCACCATTGATATTCAACTTAGCATTGTCATGCACAATGATATTCGCATTAGTATGCAAATAGATCTTTGCTCCTGGATCTATGGTTAAAGTCGCTCCATTACGTACAATAACAGATTTAAATACTAAATGAGGCTTGTCATTTTCCCAATGGGTATCCTGATCAATTAGATAATGACTAAATAATAAGGTATCACCATCTCCAGTATAAAATGAATCCGCGTTGTTCTTATAATAGTAATGTGCATTTTGTCCCCAGGCAATTAAATCAACATCTTGAATAGAGCCATTTGTCAAAAAAGTAATTGAATCCTTTCTATAGAATGGAGCATTTTCAGAAGTCATATCAATGATCGCTTCTAGAAAAATGTACATACTATCGTTTCCTAAAATTTCAATATCATCAAGGTCATTTCCTTTCTCTCCATCTACATTCATGCTATAGACTCCCGGTGAATTCCCTGCAATAGAAATATTGGATATTTTTATTTTTTTATCATGGTCATTATATACCTTCAACCGTTTGGTGATAGACCCTACTGTAGTGAATATGGTATCAAATACTACTGTATCAGTAGAAAAACGCAAAGGAGAAGATGAAGTATCTTCATAAGCATCTCTTTTACAAGAAGATTGACTTATTAAAACAATAAAAAGTGCGATAAATAAAGATGGAACTAGCCCACTAAATGATTTATTCATAAAATTTAATTCTTTTCCTTTTTAAGGAAATGGGTATACAATAATAGTAAGGCTGCAAAAACACTTTGTTCTTTAACCTTTAATCGATCGCCTTTAAAGTGACTGACTTTGGTAAAGGTATCATAGCCATTGGTAACGGCCAACCAAACCATTCCTACTGGCTTCTGTTCTGACCCTCCACTCGGCCCAGCAATTCCAGAGATTGAGAGGGCAAAATCTGTTTGATATTTTATTCGTGCAGCCTTTGCCATCTGAATAACTACAGGCTCACTGACTGCCCCATTTTCTTCTATATCAGATTTTTTAACATCCAATTCATTTACTTTAACGTCATTATGATAAGCAATAGTAGCCCCCTTGAAAAAGGAAGAGCTTCCAGCAACATTCGTTAAAGTATTCGCCAATAAACCACCGGTGCAACTTTCAGCCGTAGCAACCGTTTTACCTGAAAACTGTAATGAATCAGCAATTTTTTCTAGAATCTCCGTATCATCTTCAGATATTATAGCCTCTTTCACCAACATTTTTAAAACGTCGAAATTGCGACTCATATTGTCTTGTAAGCTATTTTTATCCTTTCCCTTCGCTGTAAGCCTTAATTTTACTTTAGCAAAGTCTGGCAAGTAGGCCAATTGAATTCCTTCAGGTAAGGTAGCCTCAAAATGTTCTAGTTTAATAGAAAGCTCTGATTCAGGTACGCCGTAGGTTAATACTGTTCTATGTTCAATGAAATAATCTTGATTGAAATCTTTTAGAAAGGGTATCAAACGATGCTCAGTAAGATAATGGACTTCATATGGAACTCCCGGGAAGAAAACAAAAATTTTCCCCTCTCGCTCATACTTCATTCCACAGGCTGTACCAGCCTCATTAACCATCACATCACATTTACTTGGTAAATCTGCTTGTTTTTTATTTAGATGATTTAATATCAATTTACCATGTGCTGCCTTGGAACGGATAAGATTTTCATAGGCCTCATTATTAAACTCCAAATGATCGTCAAAATAGTCACATACCGCATATTTGGTAATATCATCCTTTGTTGGCCCCAAACCTCCGGTAACAATGATAAGCTCTGCTCTAGATTCTGCCAATTTTAAGGCTTGAATTATACTTTCTTTCTTATCTGCTATTGCTGATTTCCAAAAAATATCATGTCCAAGCAAATTTAAATGCTTACCGAGGTAGGCTGAATTGGTATCTATTGTCTGACCAATAAGTAGCTCATCTCCTATTGTTATAATCTCTACTACCATTTAGTTGATTTTTAGGACTAATGAGGAAATGTATCTAATGCTTTATTATAAGCAGACTCAAATGCCAAAACATTTAAATCGGATTCAATCTTCATTTCTTGAATAAATGATAATACTTTCTCGGTAGGCATATTACCTACCAATTCATCTTTGGCCATTGGACATCCTCCGTATCCTTTGATAGCGGAATCAAATCTCATGCAACCACTTTTGTATGCTGCCACCAGCTTTTCATGGGCAGTTTCATAACTAGTATGTAAATGTGCTCCCCATTCAATAGTAGGGAAAGCTTGAATCATATTAGAAAAAATCTGCTCAATATTTTGTGGATTTGAAACACCAATAGTATCGGATAAAGCTAAAATATTAACATCTAATTGTTTCAATTTTTCTGCCCAATGCGCTACAATTTCAGGGTTCCATTCATCACCATAAGGATTACCAAATCCCATAGATAGATAAACCACCAATTGCTTATTATGTTGTTGAACCAATTTCTGAACCTTCTCTACTTCAATTAAAGAATCCTCTATACTCTTGTTCGTATTTCTCTGCTGGAATGTTTCAGATACTGAAAAAGGAAATCCCAAATAGTTTATTTCATCAAATGAACATGCCTGATTTGCCCCTCGCTCATTAGCAATGATAGCAAGTAATTTTGATGAATCTTCCTTTATATTCAATTGACTCAATACTTCAGCGGTATCTCGCATCTGAGGAATTGCTTTTGGGGATACAAATGAACCAAAATCAACCGTATCATAGCCAATACGTAATAAGGCATTTATATAGGAGACTTTTTGTGCTGTTGGAATAAAAGTCTCTATTCCTTGCATGGCATCCCTTGGGCATTCTATTAATTTGAATGGCTTCATCTGATAATTTTTAACTCAGTCCGTCTATTCCAATTTCTATTCTTTTCAGAATCATTTGTCAACAATGGCTTGGATTCCCCATATCCATTTACTTGGATTCGGTTGGTATCAATCCCTAGATCCAAAATAGCTTTTTTAACGCTCATAGCTCTATCAAAAGACAATTTTTCGTTGTAGGTAATATCACCTACATTGTCTGTATGACCACCAATTTCGACAATTATTGCCTTATTATTTAATAAAAACTGATAAATTTTATCCACCTCAAGGTTTGACTTTTCATTCAATTCAGAAGAATCAAATTCGAAAAATATATTCTCCAATATTATTTGTTCCCCAGCAGAGAGTTTCTTTAAAACAAAATCCTTTTCAACCTTTGTATTAAAGTACAAAGTATCAGAGAGTTTTATGTTTTCTGAATAAAAGAAATGATCTGGACTTTCAATATGAATAGCATATTCCTTACCCAATCTTAAACAGACAAAAAAACTACCTTCACTTACATCTGTTGCTTGTTTATAAAATATTGTATCTGAAGACAGATCATACACTGAAACAACGGCGTTTGATAGGTCATGAAGACTGTCTTTTACATATCCTTTTAGGTATGCTACAGGATTGGCTTTCATTTCTTCTTGCAGTTGATAACTGAAAATATCTAAATTGATTCTATCATTTTCAACGTGCTCACTAACATAATACGCTGTTAGCCCATCTTGCTCTACCATTAAACTATTATCGTCGAAGGGTGTATTTATAGGGAACCCTATATTTTTTGGATTAGCCCAATGACCATTTTTATTTTTTTCACTTTTAAACAAGTCAAAACCACCTACTCCTTGCCATCCATTAGAGCCAAAATACAATGTTTCTCCATCCCAATGAATGAAAGGAGACATTTCATCCTTAGTGGTATTAATATTTACTCCCATATTCGTTGGACGATACCATTCACCACTTGAGCTTTTAGTAGACTTCCATAGATCCATTCCACCTACTCCACCTGGGCGATTACTTACAAAATATAATGTGTTTCCATCAGGAGAAATAGCAGGTTGAGTTTCCCAATAATCTGTATTGATGTTCTCTCCCAAATTTATAGGTTGGGTCCAAGAACCATGCACTTTATAACTATAATAAATATCGCAACTTCCAAACCCATCTGTACGATTACAAGCCGTAAACAATAAGTAATTTCCATCGGCGGTAGTACATTGGGCACCTTCATTCTCTGCAGTATTGAATGGGCCTTCTAGAAACTGAGCATTTCTGAAGTTTCCAGAAGTATCTTTTTCACTGATGAAAAAGTCTTCAACACGACGTCCATAATTTGCATAAGCCCGTGTAAATATTAATACACCACCATCTACCGTAATGGATGGTAGGTATTCATCATTGATTGTATTGATGGAATCTGAAAGACGTGTAATGTCCAAATCATATTTTTCCTTCTTAAGCGTTAAGGAAAAATCGATATTTGCCTGTAATTGAAAGGCTGGAAGGTAATATCTAGAGGTAGAATTTGCCTTTTTTAGATATTTAGTAATATAGATTTTCGCTTGTTCAAACGAATATGATTTATGTAAGCAATCGGCAATTTTGTAATCTAGATATGTATACTTTTGTGAATCAATCGATCGAACTCTTTTGAAATTTTCTGCAGCTATTTTATAATTTGCCTTAGCTATATAGATATCTCCAAGCGCAATATAAGCCTCTAAAAACTTTCTTTCTTTCTCTAATGCCTGAATTAAATAGGCTTCCGAACTACCAAGATCATTATTCTGAAAAGCTTCTTCGGCTAAATGATATAATTTAATTGCTTTCCTAGAATAGTTGTTTTTTTGAGCAAAAGTATTGAACGGGCAAACTAGTATTAAAAGAAAAATACAGCTGACTATCCAAGTTAATGAATGTTTCAAATTAATTTTAGGTTCAATCATTCCAAAAATCCAATAATTAAGGGATATCCATGTATTTATGGGTTTGAAGAGACATTCTCCATTTTGGATTTTTCTTTATGTACTCAATAATTTCAGGGAGCACTTTCTTTTCTCTATCCCATTCTGGCTGTAGATAACAAAGACAATCATCAGAAACCTCAGCCTCACATTTTTCAGCAAATTCAAAATCATTCTTCCGAGAGATAACAACCTTTAACTCATGTGCCTTTTTCCATGAAGAGTCTACAGGCATTTTTCTCTTTTTAGGAGATAAACAAATCCAATCCCATTCCCCTGAAATTTCAGAAGAACCAGAAGTTTCCATATGCCTTCTTATCCCTTTGTCTCCAATTAATACTGAAAGAGTCTCTAAAGGGTATATACTAGGCTCCCCTCCTGTTACTACAACTATCTTAGCATCCCCAATCTGTTGTACAATTTCGTCCAATGTCATTATGGGGTGTTCATCAATTCCCCAACTTTCTTTTACATCACAAAAGGTACACCCAACATCGCATCCAGCTAATCGAACAAAATATGCAGCATGCCCCGTATAGAACCCTTCACCTTGAATCGTATAGAAATGTTCCATAACTGGTAATTTCTCCATACCAAAATCTGCAATGTTTATTTTCTCTACTTTCATAATCAAAAAAAAAGCTGCCAGGATAAGGCAGCTTTAAATTATTATTTTGCGTAATTAATAGCTCTTGTTTCCCTAATCACAGTGACCTTTACTTGTCCCGGATAGGTCATCTCATTTTGAATTTTCTGTGAAATTTCGAATGATAAGGCAGCAGCCTTTTCATCGTTGACTTTTTCACTTTCAACTATAACCCGTAATTCTCTACCTGCTTGAATTGCATAAGCTTTCATTACACCACTGTTGGCTAATGCTAAACCTTCCAATTCTTTAATTCTTTTGATATAAGACTCAACAATTTCTCTACGAGCACCAGGTCTTGCGCCAGAAATAGAGTCACATACCTGAACAATAGGAGCAATTAGCGATGACATTTCAATTTCATCATGGTGAGCACCAATAGCATTACATACAAGAGGTTTCTCTCCATATTTCTCTGCCAATTTCATACCTAAAATTGCATGAGGCATCTCTGGCTCATCTTCCGAAACTTTACCTATATCGTGAAGAAGACCTGCACGTTTCGCCAATTTCGGATTCAATTTAAGCTCAGAAGCCATCGTTGCACATAAATTGGCAACTTCTTTAGAGTGTTGTAATAGGTTCTGACCATAAGAAGAACGATATTTCATTCTACCAACCATACGAATTAGCTCAGAGTGTAAACCATGAATACCTAAATCAATGGTAGTTCTTTTACCTATTTCAATGATTTCCTCTTCAATTTGCTTCTTTGTTTTGGCAACTACCTCTTCAATTCTTGCAGGGTGAATTCTACCATCAGAAACTAATTTATGAAGGGAAACACGAGCAATCTCTCGTCTCACAGGATCAAAACAAGAAAGGATAATAGCCTCTGGAGTATCATCAACTACTATTTCTACACCAGTTGCAGCCTCAAGAGCACGAATATTTCGTCCTTCTCTACCAATGATACGTCCTTTAATATCATCACTTTCGATATTAAATACTGAAACCGCATTCTCAATAGTATGCTCTGTAGCGACACGTTGAATAGTTTCAATAACTATTTTTTTAGCATCTTTACTAGCAGAAAGTTTTGCTTCCTCTACCATTTCTTGTTGGAATGCCAAAGCTTCAGTTTTCGCCTCAGCTTTCAACGCTTCAATAAGTTGTTGTTTTGCATCTTCAGCACTTAATCCAGAGATAGTTTCTAATGCATGTACCTGTTTGAAATGTGCATCTTCAATTTCTTTCTCTCTAATTTCAAGTACTCCCAACTGCTTGGTAAGGTTTTGGCGAGTAGCCTCAACTTCCTTAAATCGCTTTTTATTTTCTTCAATTCGCTGATTAAGCTTCATATCTTTTTCTTTGATACGAGCTTCCGTTTCAGCTAATTTGCGATTCTTAGTGTTGAGTTGTTTTTCATGCGCAGTTTTTAACTCCAAAAATTTCTCTTTGGCAGAAAGTTCTTTCTCCTTACGGATACGTTCTACTTCCTTTTTCGCATTATTTATAATGTCTTCGCTTTTCTTTTCAATTTGCTTTCTCAGCACAGTTGATGATATCAAATAACCAGCTCCTAAACCAGCTCCGACACCACCTAATATTTGTAAGATTTCCATCTTCTATTTTAATTTAGACAAAAAAACCCGTACTAACCAGTATGTTTTTTGATCAAACTCCCGTCTAATCATGAATAGGCCCACCGCATTAATTTCAAACTTCCACTGACACCACAAGGGACCATAAAGGCTGAGGCTTGTTTTCAAAGATGCGAGTTAAAGCCTAAGTTGTTTAATGTTGAGTTTAACAAACTGATACTGTATTCGCACGGGCTATATTATTTAGAACCTAATGCCTTGGATAAAATAATATCCAATTCATCTAACTGATTTTGCAACTCGTTATCATCAATATCTGCTCTTCCTTGTAATTTCTCCAATTTAGAAGCAAACTGAACACAGCACATTGCTAAAACATCTTGTTTATCTCTTACCGCATATTTTGATTCGAAACTTTTCACCATTTTATCTATAGTGCTTACCGCATTACGAATAGATTCTTCATCTTTCCGTTCTATGTTCATCGGATAGTTTCTTCCGGCAACAGCAACATTGATTTTTAACTTGTCCAATGTCTTTTTGATTAATTATTGATTCAACTGTGCAATACAGCGGTCTATACCTCTTATTAACTCATTGATCTTGGTCCTAACATTGGCAGGATCTTCTCCAGACTCCCCTAACGTTTTTGCCATTCTCAACTTTTCAATTCTGGACTCAAGATAATTTATTTTATCATCCTTCGCCCTAAGCTTCTCTTCTAATTTTTGAATAATCTCTGCACTTTCATCTAATCGATCTTCACTCGACTGAAATTTCAGTACGAAATGCTCCAATTTAACTTGGATATCAGATATTTTTTTTTGCAGGTCACTCATCGATATTGAAACTATATACAAATATAATTATCCCCACTGTATTATCATAGCATTTCTGTCTTATTTCATCCCTTCAAATCGTTTTCACTGAAGCTCAGACAAATCAACCACTATAACTATTAAAATATATACAAGATTAAAGTTTAGATAAAAAAAAAGCCATTTCGAGATCGAAATGGCTTTTGTATAAGTTAACTATTCTTAATACAATAACACTACCGTACCTTGAACTTGCTTTTCAAATCCTCTTGAGGTTATATAATTGAATTCATAAATATAAACATCTTGTTGAGCCAAATCGCCATTTAAGCTACCATCCCAACCCAATGTATTCATATCTTCTGATTCAAACATCAATTGTCCCCATCTATCATAAATTACCAAATCAAAACCAAGATAACAATCAATCGCTGGTATAAAGAAATCATTCCTACCATCACCATTCGGTGAAAAAGCATTTGGAATAGTAATTTCCGTTTGGATAGGAATAAATTCAACCAACTCCTGTACCTCACAGTTATTTGTATCCTTTGCTATAATATAAAAATATCCAGGGCTAATATCATCAGGATTTGCACCAACAAACTCTACCAATAAATCACCAGATCCACCAAAAGCACTAGCTGTACCAACAGCAGATAATACATTACAAGAATCTTGTATTACCTCATACTGAATAATAATTTCATCTGGCTGATCAAAAGTAAAGACTCTAGATAGTGTACACCCTCTATTATCTTCTACCGTTACAACATGTGTTCCGGCCGGAAAGAAAACACTTGTTTTATTATCTCCATTAATTAGGTAAGGTGGAATACCACCTTCAATATCGAAGATTTGTACTTCAGCTAAATCGCCATAACACATAATCTCCATTACCGTATCACTAAATATCAATTCCTCAGGTCCAGTAACTTCAAATTCTACTACTTCTGTACAATTTAACGAATCACTTATAATAACAAAATGAGTTCCTATTGGAACAGAAGTTTGATCAACCCCTTGCCAGTCTACGTCATAATATGGAGGATTCTGATGTCTTGTACCACCTTGTACGTACAGAGAAACCGGAACTCCAGAATAAGAACAATCTGCATTGTTGAAATCGATAGAATATTCAATAGGATTTGGCTCAGCAATATGAACCATCTGGAAGAAGAAAGAGGTCATACAAGCTGCATCCGTAATCTCTAATGGATAGAATCCAGGTTGTAGATTATCAAAGTCTAATTCCTCTGTCACTAAATTATTCCATTTTACCTCATAAGGAGGAATTCCACCTTCAATAAATATTTCAATCTCACCATCTCCACCACCATAACAAGTAACATCATTCTTATCAAGAGTAATAGAAATTAACGATCCAAATACATCTGATTGAATTACATCACTTAATCCTCTACCAACACCAGCTAATGTGATATCTTCAAAGGTTGGGGAAAATGAATTTGAAAAATTCACTTGAATAATATTACAGATCAAACCATTTTGTGAAGAATTTCCTGCAATATAAAGGTTTCCATCAGCAGCCAATTCAATTTGACCTAATCCGAAATCACCTAGAACCGTATCACCTAAACAATCTGCTGCTCCAGCATTATGGTACAATGAGTTCCCATCTGTTAGCCTATATTGATAAAGGTTATCACCACCTGTTGCATTATATAACGTAGAATACATATATACTCCACTATATGAAAACTCAATACCGTAAGGGTCACTTACCGATAAACTGGCTTCACTTGACATACTCCTAATACAAGGGTCAAAATTCCCAACATATATTTTATCAGATCCAGTACTAGCATAACCTAATGTTTCATTGAAATAATCCAATTCACCAACTCCTTTCATCAATAGATTAGTTGTTGGAGGATTAAATGCTTTTAGACCTGCAAGTGTAGTAATTCCTGTTTGCTTGATATCCATTGTTCTGAATCCCCAGTTACAATCATGAACAACCAACCAATATTCCGGTGATCCTGGCTTTCTAACAATCTCTTTTCCCTCGGCAAAACTTCCAGCAACCAAAATCGTATCCAAAATAACGTCTCCTTGTCCTGCAGCCAAGTTCATATCAACAATGGCATACCTTAGATTAGAACATCCGGTATCTTCAGAATAAATAACATAATACTTAAATGCCTCACCAGGTATTGGACAAACACTCACCTCTGTAACAGATTCATCACCAAGCATCCCCATAGATCCAGGCATCTGAACACCGTTACTACGATAAATCGCATTACCCGTGGCGAAAAATTCAATATTTCCGTTTGGGTCTTCGGCATGAGAGATAGCCTCCATATCTGGAGAGGTTGAGACAGTAAATAAATTAGGTCCAATTGAAGGACCTGCAAAATCTAAATTTCCAATCTGATTGGAACTATTGACCATTAAATTTTGCACTGTCTGAGCTGAAATAGTCTGAAAACCAATCGCCAATAATAAGGCTAGAAAGCAATTCTTAAAACTTGAAACCATTTGGGATCCTAATTAATTTAAACTTGCACAATATACGATTAAATTCAAATGTATGACAGCAATTTGGCTATACTTTTACATTTTTTTCAATCTTAAAGAAGGGTCTTGAGACTGCGCCACCAAACCCACTCAAAATGAAAGAATTAAAAACTAATCCATGTTTTACCATTGGAATGCTTTTTAATTTTTGTTGTATTAAATTTGAAGAAATCAATACACTAAATTAATAAATAGCTTTAAAATTCTTCTATTCCTATCCAACAATTAGATTTTCAATAAAATCTCCTACATAATAGGCCACAAAGGCAGCTACTGCCCCCATCATTGTGGTTTCCATTATGCTTATTAGTCTGCTTTTTTCATTTATAACCCCCCTTAAATAACCTATCAATATAAAAGCCATTGTTGTCAAAAGGGAAGCGTAAAGCATTTTATTAATTTCCAATGTCACTATAAGATCAAGTACATATACCGCCAAAGGAATGATTCCTAAACTGATAAAGGACAAAAAAGTTACGAAACCAATATTTTTGGCAGACTTACTATTGTCTATCATTTCCAATTCTTCTTTCATCATCGTATCTACCCATACTTTCCTATTAGAACAAATAACATGAACTACTTGCTCCAACAACTCTCCTTCAAATCCTTTTGCCAGGTAGATTTCTCTAATTTCTTCCCTTTCCAAATCTGGTAGATTATCTACCTCCCAATACTCTTGTGCTTTATGTTTTTCAAAATTATCCTTTTCAGATTTTGCTGATAAATAGGCTCCAATAGACATTGACAATCCATCAGCAAATAAGTTGGCAAAACCCATTATAAGTATTATTGTATTGTCCAAATTTGCACCAACCCCACCTGCCACTACGGCAAAAGTTGTAATACTTCCATCAATACCTCCATAAACAAATTCACTAAGATATTTCTGAAGGTTTTGATTATTATAAATCCACCTATTCCTCATTTTATATGATAAATTGATTCTACAAAATACATTTTTATTTCCTAGAATACTAGAATCATCTATTTTCTTGAGTCTGATTAAAATCAGTGTTTTTTAATAAATCCTGTGGTAATTTTGTCTACGAATTGAAAGCTCGAAAACATGAAAGATCAATTAATCCAAAAATACAATGTGCCTGGCCCTAGATATACAAGCTACCCTACTGTACCTTACTGGGATCCTCAAACTTTAGATATTCCTATTTGGAAAAAAAGTCTACAAAGAAGTTTTTCAGAAAGCAATCAATCTGAAGGAATTAGCTTATATATTCACCTTCCATTTTGTGAAAGCATGTGCACTTTTTGTGGATGCAACAAACGAATTACAAAAAGGCATTCTGTTGAAGATATTTATCTGGATTATTTAGAAAAAGAATGGGGAATGTATCTTTCTTTATTTGATAAAAAACCCATCATTAAAGAACTTCATTTAGGGGGAGGAACCCCTACCTTCTTTTCAGCTAAAAATTTGGAACGATTGATTAAAATAATCAATACTGGTTCAATTATTCATGCCAAAGCAAAATTTAGTTTGGAGGGACATCCAAATTACACAAGTCATGAGCAACTTAAAACGCTTTCAAATTTAGGCTTCAAACGTATTAGTTTTGGGGTTCAAGACTATGATAAAAAGGTTCAAATTGCTATTCACAGGATACAAAGTTTTGAGCAAGTAAAAACAATTACAGAACAGGCCAGATCTCAATCTTTCGATTCAATTTGTCATGACCTTATTTATGGCCTTCCTTTTCAGACAATGGCTGCTTTAACTGATACTATTGCGAAAACAATTTCCATTCGTCCCGATAGAATTGCCTTGTACAGTTACGCCCATGTACCATGGATAAAAGGGAATGGACAACGCGGTTTTAAGGAAGATGACATCCCTAAGGATGCAGAGAAAAGAAGTCTATATGAATATGCAAAAAAGGCTTTATTAAAAGAAGGTTATGTGGAAATTGGAATGGATCATTTTGCTCTTCCAAGTGATGATTTGTATATATCCATGCAGGAAAATACGCTTCATAGAAACTTTATGGGATATTCTGACTCCAAGACACAATTGATGATTGGATTAGGTGTATCCTCCATAAGTGATAGTTGGTATAGTTTTGCTCAGAATGAGAAAAAATTGGAAGATTATTATGCTCGAATTGACAAAAATGAATTACCAATATTCAGAGGTCATCATCTAAATGAAGAAGATATTTGGATCAGAAGACAAATCCTAAATATCATGTGTCAAATGAAAACTGATTTATCAAATCCACCAATTGATCAAGCTGATTTCAATCAAATTATTAATGGATTGGAGGAAGTTAAAAAAGATGGATTTATTCTTATAGAAAATGAAAAACTACTCGTAAAAGAGGAAGGTAAACCCTTCATTCGAAACATTTGTATGAGTTTTGACTTACTTCTTAAACGAGCTCAGCCGAATAAGCCTATTTTTTCACTCACAATATAATCAGGCTTAAAGCTTTGAAAATCAAAGGGAATATTAATCTTTATCCGATTTATATCCCCATTTTTTTGTTTTAAAAATAGTCAACAAAAAAAATCCGAATATTTAGACTATTTATTTTGAAAATTCAAAGCAAAAAATAGCATAAAAATCCTATTTTTGCGCTAGCCGTGTTGTTATTATTAAGCAGCGTTAAGGCTCAGGTGATTATTCACCTTGAAAAATTGTATTTCTAAAAGAAAAGGTCATAAAAACATGTTTGAAAATTTATCCGATAAGTTAGATAAAGCGTTTAGTGTCTTAAAAGGACATGGGAAAATTACTGAGATCAATATTGCGGAAACGCTAAAAGAGGTAAGAAGAGCACTTTTAGACGCCGATGTTAACTTTAAGATCGCTAAAACTTTTACAAAAAATGTAAAAGATAAGGCAATTGGTAAAAATGTACTGACCAGCCTTCAACCTAGTCAGTTGATGGTAAAGATTGTTCATGATGAATTGGCCGATTTGATGGGAGGTGCTACCTCTGAAATCGTTCTTTCAGGTAATATGAGCGTTATCCTAATGGCCGGTCTTCAAGGGTCAGGTAAGACAACATTCTCAGGGAAACTTGCCAACTATTTCAAAACTAAAAAAAACAAAAAACCTTTATTGGTTGCTTGTGATGTTTATAGACCTGCTGCCATTGATCAGCTGGGTGTTTTGGCAGGTCAAATTGGTGTTGATATTTATTCAAACAAAGAATCAAAGGATCCAGTAGCGATTGCAAAGGAAGCCATCCAGCATGCAAAAGCAAATGGACATGACTTAGTGATTATTGATACGGCTGGTCGTTTAGCTATTGACGAGCAAATGATGAATGAAATTGCTGCCATCAAATCAGCAGTTGAACCTCAAGAAACATTGTTCGTTGTTGATTCAATGACTGGACAAGATGCCGTAAATACAGCTAAGGCCTTTAACGATAAGTTGAACTATGATGGTGTTGTCCTTACCAAATTGGATGGGGATACTCGTGGTGGTGCAGCACTTACTATCAAAACTGTAGTAGATAAGCCAATCAAATTTGTTGGGACAGGAGAAAAAATGGACGCTTTAGACGTCTTCCACCCAAACAGAATGGCTGACCGTATACTTGGTATGGGAGATGTTGTTTCCTTAGTTGAAAGAGCTCAAGAGCAATTCGATGAGGAGCAGGCAAGGAGACTACAAAAGAAGATTGCTAAAAATGAATTCGACTTCAATGATTTCCTTTCTCAAATTGAGCAAATCAAAAAGATGGGGAATGTGAAGGACTTGGTAGGTATGATACCTGGGATGAACAAAGCAATGAAGGATGTAGAAATTGATGATGATGCTTTCAAACGTATTGAGGCAATCATCTATTCAATGACCGCACAAGAAAAAGCAAAGCCAGCTCTTATTAACGGAAGTAGAAGAAGAAGAATTGCAGTAGGTAGTGGTACCAATATCAATGAAGTCAATCGCTTGATGAAACAATTTAGCGATATGAGTAAAATGATGAAAATGATGCAAGGTGGTGGTGCAAAAAATCTAATGAAAAAATTAGGTGGTATGCCTAAAATGCCTTCCAGAAAATAAGCAACAAACAATACTGAATCATGGAAATATTAGACGGTAAACTTACTTCTCAATCCATAAAGGAAGAGATCAAAGCTGAAGTAACTAGCATGATTAATGCTGGTAAAAGAGCTCCACACTTAGCAGCTATTCTTGTTGGGGAAAATGGAGCTAGTAAAACTTACGTAAACGGTAAGATCACTTCTTGCGAATATGTTGGTTTCAAATCAAGCTTGATAAAATTGGATGCAGATACAACTCAAGAAGAATTACTTAAAGTTGTAAATGACCTAAACAATGATCCAGGATTAGACGGATTCATTGTTCAACTTCCATTACCTAAACATATTGATGAAAGTAAAGTTACCCTAGCAATAGATCCTGCCAAAGATGTTGATGGATTCCATCCAGTAAACATTGGTAAAATGGTATTAGGTGAAGATTGCTACCTTCCAGCTACTCCAGCAGGTATTATTGAATTGCTTAAAAGATATAATGTAGAAACAGAAGGTAAAGACTGTGTTGTTGTTGGTCGTAGTCTAATTGTTGGTACACCGATGAGTATTCTTTTGAGTAGAAATGAATATCCAGGAAACTGTACAGTGACATTGGCACATAGCCGTACTAAAAACCTTAAGGAACTTACTCAAAAAGCTGACATTATCGTTGTTGCTTTAGGTAAACCTGAATTCCTTACAGGTGATATGATTAAAGAAGGAGCTACTATTATAGATGTTGGTATTACTAGGGTTGAAGATGCTTCTAAGAAAAGAGGTTACGCCCTCAAAGGAGATGTAAACTTCGATTCTTGTAAAGAAAAGGCTGGATTTATTACTCCTGTACCAGGTGGAGTTGGACCAATGACCATTGCATCTTTAATGATCAATACGTTGAAATCAGCAAATAAAGCATAATAAAAAAAGAGCCATTTTAAAATGGCTCTTTTTTTTTCTACAACTCTTTAGTATATAGATTTATAAAATCTAAAATTTCCTTCCTCAATGAAAGAGGAGTGTTGATCTTCACTTCATCTAGTTGAGATAATATAAAACGCTTTACCGGCTCCAAATTATACACATCTACTGTGAGGCTATACAATTCCTTACTAGAATCTATTCGTTTGATGTGAGGCTTTAATTTAGGATATAATTCCCTTAATAAAATCACCGATCTCAACTTTAGCTCCAACTCTATATTAATCAACCTTTCTCCTGAATAACCAAAAGGATCAAGATGAATTTGCTCTTCATCTTTTGTATACTTCTGATTTTCTTCCATCAATTCAACCTCATCCATTCTGGAAAGTTTAAACTTTTTCTTCAGTTCAGGATTTCGAATGTCAATAGCGTGGACATAAGCGAAATTTTCAGAAATAGAAAATGGCTCTAATACTCTATCTGAGATGACTCCAGAATTCAAAGAATGGTAATTCATGAGTACTACCCTCCTTTTTTCCTTAATCGCCTGATCAAAGATTTGTACTTTTTTGTTGTTCCCTACTTCCAACAAAGTATTTGCCACCTGACTCTGTTCTGAATAAAAACTCAATTTCTTTAGAATATTCCCTTTCAACTGATTTCCCTCACTCACCACACTCAATGCCTCTTTAATGAGAATACTCTCATTGGCATCAAAAGTAACATGCTCCAAATCTTCAAAATCTGAAGCCAAGAAATATCTACCATCCATATCATAATCAATATCAAAACCCAACTCTTCCAGCAAGTTGAAATACCTAAACATGGAACGTTTTGAAATTTCTAATTTCTGAGCCAATTGATTAATCGTATAACCTGGTGTGCTTTTTAAATAATTGATCAATCTAAAAACACGAAGAATTTTTTGTTGTGCGACCATTTAAAGGGATGACTAAAGCTTACTTTTTCCTAATTCAACACCTTTGATTGAATTAATTCAGCTCTTGGTTGATAATTTTTTAAAATTAGAACATAATTGACAAATTTTGAAGAAACAATAAAACTAAAAAAGATGAAAAAGATAATTTTTGCCCTATTTATTAGCGCGGGTATAGCTCAAGCCCAGAATCGACCGAGTGAGCATTGGAAAGAAAGTAAACTGGAAGTACTGGCAGAAGAACTTTCATTAAGCTCAACACAAAAAGAAGATTTAAAGAAGTTAAGAATAAAATATACAGACCAAAACCAAAACTTAAGGAAAAAGCACAAAGAGGAAAAATGTAAAATTCGAAGAGAGAAACTGGAGGATATGAAAAATATCCTAACTAAGGGTCAGATGAAACAGATCAGAGAGAAAAGATCCATTAATCCTATAATGAGGATGAAAAACAAACATCCAAAGATGTATGAGAAAACAGTGGAAGCCAGAACACAATTTAATTCCAAGTTGACTCATCAAGAAAAGAAGCAAATCCAAAAAGCCAGAAAAATGGCAATGGAATTAAGAACTAATGCCTTTCCTTGCGGTCCAGACAAACAAGCAATGTTTGAAGTCAACAATTTACTTGAACCAATAATAAAGAACCACAAGGAGGACCTTAAAATGATGAGAAAGGATCTTCACACAGAAAAATCCGATCATAAAGGACATCATCATTCCAAGCAAAGAGTACATGGAGAAAAGCAGCATAAGGATGGTCATCATAGAGAACATCAAAGAGGTAAACTACTTTATTTATTCTTGTTAATGAATGCATAAAAAATGGGCGAATTATCGCCCATTTTTTATTTATATCTTTTTTTTATTCCTCCTCATTTTGGAAGCATAGGATTCCAACTTAGGAGGAATTCTTCCATTCCCTGTAAAAATTCTTGGCCCTATAGGCTGTAAGAATCCCAATGATTTATTTGCTGGATCTACAATGGCTGTATCTACTGGATAGGCATCAAATTGCTTATCATCGAATGGTTTCATACAATGTATGACATCTGAGAGGTGTCTACTATTCATCCAAACACGCAATTTGAAATTATTCAAAATCAAAGGAGCTCTATTCTGTCCTAAATCTTGAAATAGTCCATTGGCCACTGTTGTCAATATAGAAACAGTTTTCTTTAAACGTCCAGTCATTGGATCTTTTATTTGATTCCAAATCCCCCCCATTACAAAGGGCCTATTTTTATTCTTTGGAAAAACGAGAAATGCATGAATTCTGTTCCAAACCAAAATAGCATCTGCAATCACTATACAGCGTCTATTTTGAACAGCGTCCTTATAAATTGGATGCGTTAATATACCCATGGTACCTGTATAGAACTGATCATTCTCTGGATTTAAATTACCTTCTACATTAACAAATGGGATACTCAATTTTCCAGATGAAGGTAGGTTTTCCCATCCCAATTCAAAATATTGCAATAATTTGGGTTGATGTGCGGTAATTACAGGGGTGAATTCTCCGGTCGAGACGTTACTATTAACAAATTCTCGAATTTTCGAAATGACTGAGAACTTCTGTTCCATCATATCTACTTTGCTGATAACTGAAATTCTGAACGACATAACTAAAGATAGAAAATATTAATGTTTTTTCATAATATAACATTATGTATAAACACAAGTATCAGTATCACAGCTTGAACACTTCCAGATAACAATCATCGAGATCAAATATCCCCTAATATAAATCAATTAGTGAATAACCACTTTTTCGAATTTTGAATTAAACTTCCCTAATAACTTAATATAATAGACTCCTTTTGATTTTTTTGATAAATCAATTTGTACGAAGGATTTTTGATTCCTAAAGACATCTGAAAGAATCACTCTCCCCCATGTATCAATTACTTCATAACCATACATTCCTTGACCATCAACATTCACTAGGCCTGAACTTGGATTAGGATAAATATTGAATTCTTTATTCTCTTCTATGAGACTCAGATTATTCAATTCCTCACAACTAGTCTCTTCTTCACAATTGGTATCATTCACTTTCAAATAGAAACTGCTATTTTCCTCAGGATAAAAATCCCTATCTGTACCAAGAACAGTACCTGTACTACAATCCAACCAACTATAGTCCTGCCAATAGCCAGTAGCTCTGTAGTGATTGTTGGATATTCTATCAATGAATAAAGGTGGATGCTGAATGAGTGTTGTATAAATCACAGAATCCAACAAACCAACACTATTCAATATTGTATCTGAATAAATCCCCTCTTCTGATTGTGGTTTTCCATAGATGGAAATTGAAGTTTCTGCACAGATTTCTTTTCGATCACCTAATGCTCTAATTTCTATATTGTCAATAAAATTAAAATCACCCGATATTGGGGACCCCCATAATCCCTGCCATAAAAACAACAAATATGTATCTTCATCTGGAAAATAAAATGGATATTGACCCGTAGATTCACCTTTTGATAGTAACCTTTCATGTTTATACCAAGTACCAATATCAGGGGTCTCATAAAACGAATTATAACTTGACCAAAATGGACTTCTTCCTAAATTTCCCGCATCTAAAGAAGTTGAGAAAAATGAATTTTCACTTCTCAATATGTCTGCACTAAATACAAGTGGTATTTTTTCTCTTAGGGCTTTTAAACTGTAAAAATAAAATGCAGTATTCCCATATTCAATATATACCTTTTGATAATTATTATCTTCTTCCTGAACAAGTTGGTTCAAATTATATTTTGAGGAAATACTAAGATCACCATAGGTTGGAAATAGATTGTTTTCTTCAAAAACCCAAGAATTGGATACAACGGTATGGTACAATCTATTCCTTTGGAATTCGTAATCAATTGTTATTTCCAATAATTCTCTTGCATCTTGAAATTCGCCAACAAATTTATCACAGACAAACAGGTCATATTTTACATCGTCCAACAAGTCGTCTAACTCTATATGGATTTGTTGATTCAATTCAATAAAATTGACATTATAGATATCAGAAGGTTTTGAATCAGTGCCTTTTGCCTGATAATAAAAATATATATTATAGGTAGGATTTTGACTTTGGTTGATAAAAGTTAAGTTTATCCTATTCTGTTGTATCTCATATAAAGACCCCTTGGGAGGTGTATTATAGAATAATAAATACTCCCCTGGACATTGTGCAAAAATAACATATGAACAACACAATAAACAAACCTTAATTATTGAAATTATCTTTCTCATAACTATTCTTTTCCTGATTTATAACCTTCTATTTTATCGTTGTAGAATTCCAATTCCTCATTGTAATCTTGCAAAAAGATATCATCACGAATTTTATGATTACAATTCAGACAATCCGTTTGCATATTAGAAACATCCAAATTTTTCGGATTGAATACATCTTCCTGATTTTCTTCATTATTTGGAATCCCATCTGCATCTGAATCAATCGTACTGGAAATAGGATGATCGGCACCTAAAGACATCAATACAGTCACTCCGTTACATGGAATATAGGTTGCCATATTCGCGAATTTTACAGCGTATTTTGAATTCTCCTTTAAATCTGGATGAGGATCTGTTATACGAATCCCTAATCTGTGATTCTCGTCAAAATATTGCATTGGCAAAAAGGCACTTTCCAAAGAATAGATAAAGGGTTCATATTGAATATTTAATGGCGAATGATGCCAATTGGAATTGAAGGTCCCTAATGGAATACCACCTATAACTACACTATCTAAGTCATTACCGTAAGAATTGTATTGACTATTATTAGTGTAATTGTAGGTATTATAATGATAATTGCTTCCAATATTTGAAGCATGTGATACCGCAAATTTATCCGGTTGCCAAAAGCGCCAATCCTTATCTCCCGTTATTTGCGCACTACTCCATACAATATTATCATCTGTATCTAAAATGCAAAATTCAATTTCCCTTGGATTTTGAGGAGCAGCAAATCCCCTATTGATTACACTCAACCTAACCCTAACCAAACCATTTATTATGACGGAGTACAATTGAGCTGACTGCAACTCTAAGCGATATCCTAAATGATCTCTTATATATTCATAAGCTGAACGAGTTCCAGATTGATTTTCAAAATACCTATCGGAAACTGGCATTCCAAAATCAATTAAATCTTGCTCCGTAATATGATCTTCAATTTTCCAGTTGTGAATGGTAGTATTGATTTTTTTTGGAATTGCCTCTGGTAATAATTCTCCTTCGTCCGTCTGACCTCCGCCTGAATATGCATGAGGCATTTCATAAGGAGACCTACCATCCAATTTATAATTATGACCAATACCTAATGAAGTGAAATTGAAATAACGCATTTTCAATGCAGAATAAAAGCCATCCTGTAACTCTCCAGAACTAATTGCTTCTCCATTTTCATAATCAAATAATGGATTGTAAGGTGATGTATTACCAGAAAACCAATTATCGTAACGATTATAATGATTCGAAAATGTTGATTTATTCCATGTATCCAAGGGAGTATTTCTGTTTAAACTAATTATGGAATCAGCAGTTTCATATACCGGTAAATCTGCATGTTGCCATAATACAGACCTGTGTTGACGAAGAAGATAAGGATCAACAAAACATGCTTGGTCTCCATAATCAGATCCAATAATAAAATCACTAGCCTTATATCCACCCAACCAATGAATTTCTTGTGTCTCACCATTTCCTATTGTCCAAGCCTGAGAATAAGTATCTCCTCCAAATGCACCATCATAATAGCCAATTCGAGGAAAAAATTCATCTTGATACAAATTTTCGAAATCATGCTCATAAAAAGTTCCTTCTGAAGCAGTGTTTTTATATGGACCCAAAAAATGTTTATTGATTAATTTTCTTGAGCCATAAAAACCTCCAGACTCATTATTCATATTCTTGGTTGTCAACATATAGGTAGTCCAAGGAGTCAGTGAATTGGTCAATAGTTTTTGAAACGGAAATGCTTCCAGTACTTCGTCAATGACCATTTTTCTAACCTTCGCAAAAGGAGCTGAATCTGCGTTAAATGCATTACTATATTTGTAGGCAACCCCCCAATCAAATCGCTGTGTACTTTCAACTAAATTGTTATGATAATTAGTTTTGAAATTTCCATTTGTTGTTGATGCAGGATAAACTAATTCATCATAAGGTGAAAATAAACTCCAAATTAAACCATTCTCTTTCATCCATTTACCAGATAACCTATAGGTATTATAATCATAAGGACTAGCTATCCAACCTAGATTGGCTACAGCAACATAAGGACTAATTTGATTATAGAAATCTGTCATCTCATTGATATAATGTTGTAATCCTTTAGCTCTATAATGACCCATATCTGCAACACCGAATAAATTTTTTCTCAAAGAAGGATCTTCTGCTTCGGGCAAAAACTTATAATCAGAGTTCATGATAAAATTAGCTTTCAAACCTAAATCATGTAAATTTTCAGTAAATAGCTCTTTGGCATCATCCAACTGACTTTGAGGAAGATCATGTTTATTCAACAAATTCTGATCTGTGAAATGAATATATTGCTCCAACTCTACCATAGTAATTCCATCATGGCAGAACTTTGTCATATAATTTTTTAGGGAATCCAATCCTGTGTTTACATCACCATTCACATTTTCGTAAAACTCTTCTGACTCCTGAGCATATATATCAAAATACCCTGCTCTTACCTGAAATCCTCTTTCTGGATTTGGAATACCAAAACTTCCTGTTTTCCTCGGTTGAACAGGATTTTGTAAACTATTTTGCAAATCTGGACCATAATGAGGGGAATCCTCTTCTGGCGAAATTCCACTATAATTTATAGTCACAATGGTTTGTGCTTGTGTCGTTGTAGTCCCCTCCCAACAAAGGACTAGAATCAGGTATAGATACCTAGTCCAATTCTCATACTTTTTCATGTTTTGAATTATTTAATTTGATTGATTTATAAAATGAAAAGAGTGTAATTATTATATTGAGAGGAAGTATAGGGGGAATACTATTTGGTCGTTCACTCTTTGTTGATTCTGGAATAAATCTAGCGACTTTTATCGCTTTTCCAAAAGATTTAAACGCTATTTATCTCACTAAATCAAGGTGTAAAATTTAGAATAAATTTTACACAGCTATCTATCAGGTTATTACATACGATTCAAGTAGATTCTAATTAATGATAAAAAAATGCAATTTATTTTGAACAATTGGATTAATATTGGCTTCAAAATCTCATAATTCAATTTTCACAAACATTTTCAATAGGTAGTTATTCGCTTTCACAAAAACTATTTGTATTTTTATATTCTCTCTAAACCTTGAAAAAGAGAATCTTAACTTTCGTTATTCTTGATTCCTATTAAATGATTCTATTCAATGATTGAAATACACCACCAACTTTATATTCATGCCTCCTGTGCCAAAGTTTTTGTCGCAATCAGCTCTCAGAAAGGTCTTTCCAAATGGTGGGGAGACACTGGGGATATTCGTACAGATTATGGTGCCCTAGTTCCATTTTGTTCAGTGGATGGTAAAATTCAAACACTCAAGATAATGGACGCTAAACTTACTCAATCCCTTATTTGGAATTGCGTGGATGGCTGTCCTGAATGGAAGGGTACCGAAATCACATTTGACTTAACAAAGGAAGAAAATGGTACTTTATTAAGTTTTAAACACAGTGGATGGTTAAACTATAATGACATTTATGCAAGAACAAATTACCACTGGTCAAGACGATTGAGCTATCTAAAAGAACTTTGTGAAACGGGTAAAATCTCTGACAATTTTCTTCAGGAAATGGATTCATTGAATTTTAAATAAAATTGAACGAGAAAAATCGTTAACAGAAAATTATATGGCATTCGATATTTATTTGGCTGATAGAGTTAGAAGATTACTTCAAGAAAAACATGTCTTTTTTGTTGAAAAAAAAATGATGGGAGGCCTTTGCTTTATGGTAGATGATAAAATGTGCCTTGGGATTGAGAAGAATAATTTGATGGCTAGAATTGGAGAAGAAAATAGATCTCTTGCCTTTCAAAAAGAGGGATGCCGAGAAATGAACTTTACGGGACGTCCCATGAAAAATTTTGTGTTTGTGGACCCAGAAGGCATAGACCTTGAAGATGATCTACAATTTTGGGTAGAACTATGTCTAGAACATAATCCACATGCAAAATCTAGCAAAAAAAAGAAATAGAATTCCTTCCAAACCACACGACAATTACCCTATTCAAATAAGGAAGTATTTCAACCAACCTATTGACTTACATATGATTATATTGTAACTTTATGTTTATTAATTGTAAATTTAAGTCCCATGGTTAAATCACTCATTTACCACAAAGTAACCAACTTTGAGGTATGGAAGAAGGAATTTGATAATTTTTACAAACACAGGAAATTAGCTGGAGAGAGAAGCTATAGTGTAGGACATTTAAAAGGTGATCCAAACACTGCTTATGTTATTAATGAATGGGATGACCTGGCATCCTATGAGGCTTTTTTAAACTCTTCTGAATTATCAGAAAAAATGAAAGATGCTGGTGTGCTAGAAGCTCCACATTCTATAATTTTTGAGGAAAAGAACAAAGGGTAAATTTTCCTATCGCCACAATTAAAAAAGGCTCTGATTGATCTTGATCATCGGGTCTTTTTTTTCTCCTCTCCATCCTCAAACCCTTAATTAGATGCTAAAAAAGACACTAGAAAAATATATGCTGGAACCTTTTGAGCGTTATTTCAAATTAGAAAGTTCTAGTGGGGTTGTTTTATTAATAGCAACTCTCATTGCTTTGTTAATTTCAAATTCGCCATGGGCAGATAGTTATTATAATTTTTGGCATCAAGAATCCGGTATTCAGATTAATGAAAGTTTTAAAGTAAATGCACCCTTAATTCATTGGGTGAACGATGGTCTAATGGCTATTTTTTTCTTTCATATAGGACTTGAAATAAAAAGAGAGTTGCTGGTTGGTCACCTCAGTAGTTTTCAAAAAGCTAGCCTTCCTATTTTAGCTGCCTTAGGTGGTATACTTCTCCCCGTTATTATCTATATATTATTCAATAACAATCCACAAGTAGATAATGGTTGGGGAATTCCTATGGCTACTGATATTGCATTTTCCTTGGCCATTTTGAAATTATTGGGGAAAAAGGTCCCCATTGGTTTGAAAGTTTTCCTAACCACCTTTGCTATAGCAGATGATATAGGCGCTGTACTTGTTATTGCACTATTCTATAGCTCTGATATTCATTGGGATTTAATTATTCTTTCTCTACTTATCCTAGCCATGTTATTAATTCTTTCAAAGTTTGGCTTATATAGTAAATATATATTCTTCCCAGCAAATTGTATTATCTGGTTCCTATTTTTAGAATCTGGAATACACCCTACTTTGTCTGGAATATTGGTTGCCTTTACTATACCGATTCAAAGAAGATCAAATTTCAATGATTTTTTCCATCAGATCACGCACTCAATTAAGGAATTGAATAAATCTAGATCTGCAAACCCACAAATCAATATTCCCTTAAATATAAAGCAGGTGAATATTGTTGAGAAATTGGAAGTACTGATAAAAGGAATCCGTTCCCCTCTTCAAAATTTAGAAAGAAAACTACACGTTTATGTGGCCTTTGGAATATTACCCCTATTTGCATTGGCTAATGCTGGTGTAAGCTTCACCAGTCAATGTTCAAATTGCTTTGACTTGTCTCTGCTAATTGGAGCCTCATTGCTCCTTGGAAAATGCATTGGAATTAGTTTATTGAGTTTCTTGGCAGTAAAATTAAAAATTGCTGTCCTACCAGAAGGTGTAAATTATGGACAAATTATAGGGGTTAGTGTACTTGGAGGCTTAGGTTTCACCATGGCCATTTTTATAACCAATTTAGCCTTCTTTGATATTCAATATATCAATGCTGCGAAAATTGGTATATTAATCGCTTCGGTTCTCGCTGGAATTATAGGTTACCTAATTATCAGATTTTATATACAACCGAAAAGGATGGCTAAACAAACAATTACTGAATAGCATCTAAAACCACACCCATCTTTTCTTTATACATAATAATTTCAGGACTTTGATCTTCGGTATTTGCTGGGTCAATTATAAAATTTAAGGTATTACCCTGCTTTCTAAAAGAAAGATAATAGCCCCCCTGATCATAACAATCTGGACATCCAAAATCCTGTGAGTTAGCCTGGAGTAATTCATCTGGAATTTCCATCAAATTATCAAAAGCAATTTGGTATTCTATTATCGATCTTTTTTGAGAAGATTTAAATTGAAAGGATTCCATATAATAATTAACGAGCGTATCTTCATATAATTTACCTTCCTTTAATTTGTAAACTTCAAAACAATCACCACCACACATACCATAAAATTTCCCGAAGATAATATAGTCAGATTGCTCTTTTTCCTTAGAACATCCAATTAAGCAAAATGTGAAGACTAAAATTTGTAAAAAACCCAATGAATACTTCATATCTATTTAAATTTGAATCAAGCCACAATTAAATTTTTGTTCATTTGGTTACATTTATCAACCAAATAACCAATTATATCTAAAAGATGCAATTAATATAAAAGGGTTGCATACCCCTTAGAAAAATCACTTAAGAATCTATATAATAAAGTCACACACCAAAAGCCATAACATCTCATTACCAAAAACTTAAATACTATATCTTTCGACTATTCTATACAATACTTCACTAACTGAATACAGTGATATTTTTCAATTACTGAATACAGTGATATTTCTTAAACGCTCAATTACAGTTGTTTACATTCGGAAAAAAACACTAAATTCACATTTCCTTTTACATTTTATAATAAAACAATAACTAAATAAAAGAATAATGAAATCAGCCATTCGACTAAAGTTGATTAATCAATCTGAGGATGCGGCTAATAACAAAATAGTTGTTTTCCAAAAGGACATTGGTGATGTTAGATCACCAAGACCTATTGCCTGGAAGGTGATCAATAATCTAACTAAAGGAAACCAATGTACCTTTCATTATCCAGCAGGTTTTCAAATAAGTGCTAAGGACGGATGGGGACATCCCATTACAAAATCTATGGATGCAAGTGGAGGGCATCGCTATGCTGTATGTAAAGATAGTTTCGGAGGTCAAATACAAAGAAGAGGACCTAGTGGCAATCAGAAAACAATAGAAATAGCCAATAATTTAAATAAGGAGAATATCCTTGCTGAGATTTACAAAGATGGCAAGCTACTGGCTAAGAAAACCCATATTCCCCCTCATAAGGCTGCAAATTTCAGATTCAAACCATCTATATGGCTAGGAGTCGTTCAACATGTAAATGAAGGTGAAGTAATTCCTGTTGGCGTTTTAGATCAAATACAAAATGAAATTCATCTGAAGGGAATATTGTCTGCAGATATAATCCTCACTGGGAACGAAATACGAGGATATCAATTTCGTTTAGAAAACATTCTATTTCAAGATTAAGGATTGAATACCTGTTATTCCATGAGCCTTGTTATTTAAAGAGGATGAATTTTCGTATTTTTAATAAAATTCTCTTAAATGGAATATCAATTATTACTTCGAATAGCAATTATTATTTCTTTGGCCATAATATTAAATTTATTGGCCAGAAAAGCAATATTGAAAATCAAGCGAATACAGCTTGATAAGGGCTATGACACTACCCAATTGAATTTTATTAAAAACTCCTTGGGATTTATCATTTTTACGATTGCCTCTTTCCTTGTCATCTACTCTATACCATCCTTAAAAACCTTAGGCGGCTCTTTATTGGCTGGTGCAGGTATATTGGCTGCTATCGTTGGTTTTGCTTCTCAGGCAGCCTTTTCAAATATTATAAGTGGGATATTTATCTTAATATTCAAACCTTTCAAAATAGGTGACATCTTAGAATTCACAGATGGTTTAAAAGGTAAAGTTCAAGATATCACTTTTAGGCATACCGTAATCAATGACTTTGAGAATAAGAGAATCATCATTCCAAACAGTGTTATTAGTAATGAAACACTTATCAATAGCTCCTTCGAAGACGAAAAGATCCGAAAACGAATAAATTTTGCAATTAGCTATGAATCAAGTATCGATTTGGCCATTTCAATTATCAAGAATGAAATAGAAAAACACCACTATTGCATTGATAATAGAACGAATGTCGACAAGAAAAATGAGGTGGCGATTGTAGATGTTTTTGTATTGGAATGGGGAGACTATGCCATTAATTTACAGGCCATAGTATGGACCCAAAATCAATTACTTGCTTTCAAATTGAAATGTGATATACTTAAGTCAATTAAGGAACGATTTGATAAAGAAGGTATAGAAATCCCTTATCCTCACATGGTACAAATTCGAAAGTAAATGATACCATCGAATTAGAATACCCCATAATTTAATAGTTTCATCCCCAAAAGGACGACCTAGTAGATAGCAAAAACTCAAATAGGCCTAAGTAATTCAACCATTTTATTGAGAATTAATAATTTACTCTTATCCCTCATCCTCAAAATTGGGTAGAAAATTAACCTTAATTTTGACGATCATTTCATAGTAGTTGTAGATCTATCTTTACCGTAGAAATTAAAATCTAATCTTAAACTTTTCGTTATGAAAAAACTTTCTACACTTTTAATGTGTTTAACCGCACTATTCTCCTTCCAAATTCAAGCACAGTATTTTACTATTCAAGGAAATGTTTCCAATGCAAATGGTGGTAATATTTCTATTACTGCTGAAGTGAATGACTTCTCTGGAAACCCAAATTACTATTCTGATTATACTGACAGTACGGGGTATTATTCCTTTTCAAACTCCCTATTGGATTCCTTTCTATTAGGCCCTAACGCGACCTTACTTGTTTATATGGTAGACTGTAATATGGACACTATTTTACAAACGTTTAATGGACCATTTATACCTGCTTTGGGAGGTAGTATTACTGCAGATTTTGACTATTGCCCTAGTGTGACTAATCCATGCAATATAACTGCTTCGTTTAGTACTACTCAAATTGACCCTAACACCCAAACATTTGTACCTAACTACGCATATATTATCAATAATTCTATAGGAAATGGTTTGACCTATGCTTGGGATTTCGGTGATGGAACTACCGGTACTGGAATAAATGCAAGTCATACATATGCAGGGAATGGACCTTATGGTTTGTGTCTAACAGTATCTGATACAGCAGGATGTACTGATGTATATTGTGACACATTAACAATTACCCCTAGTGGTGTATTGACGAAAATGGCTCCAGGATTTACACTTCAAATTGGTGAAGGTTCTTTAGGAACATCCGAACTTGAAGCCGAAATTGATCTTGCTATTTTCCCTAATCCAACCAGTGACGTGTTGACTATTTCGTTTGAAATGGAATTAACAGAAACTGTCTTTATGAGTTTAACTGATATTTCTGGTAGACTAATCAATCAGTTAGAACTGGATCAATCGGTTAACCAAATTGATGTATCCGACCTGAATACTGGTGTTTATATGTTGACTATTGAATATGGAAATGTAATGCAAGTTGAACGAATTATAATTCGTTAATTAAGTTAATATTACTGCAACTAAAAAAACGTCGATAAAGATACTTTATCGACGTTTTTGTTTTTTTAATGCACAACCAGCTTTTCTGGTTTTATATTAAAATTGATATGGAACAGATTATCTTTATCCCAAATATATTTTAGATGAGCTAATTTCTCCCAATTCTCTGGTGAATAGGCTTCTCTCACTCTATCTTCACCCAAATCACTCATGAAATTAACATATACTCCTCTACCAAATGGATTGGTGGCTGTATGAAAATCTCTTGCCCATTGAATACATTCTTTATCCTGGCTTTCATTTTGCCAGCGTGTGTGAATATTTAATAAAAATGGAGTATATCTATGCGGGAAAGCGGTAGCATCTGAAGCAAGTCGAGAAGAAACCCCTTCAAGATGAGGTATAAATATCTCACATTCTTCAGAGGGCATTGTTAAAGCAAATTCTTCAAGTACTTCTATACAACCGTCAGTAAGATCTGTTAATTGATGTGATTTCCAATAATTTCGTGCTCCATGACTCACTAGTCCATCAAAAGCAGATTGCCAAGCTGTCCAAGGGTGCATAGCAGAACCATCACCTAAGGTCTTGCCAAAATCTCGAATTGGCTGCATTAGCTTCTCACCTTCTTCAGGCTCCCCTATCCAAACAAAAGGAACTAATATCACTAATTTTCCATGGTATTCTTCTGGGATAAATGGTAAAGGCGGAGCATACCGAACGACCAACCATACAGTCATCTCATCTGGCAAAGTACGTACATACTCTCTATGAAACTTGAGGTAACTAGATAAGTCTTCAAATTGTTTGACTATAGGACCTGAATAGACTTCAGTACCAATTTCAGCAGCTTGAAATTCAAACATAGTTACTACACCAAAATTTCCACCACCACCTCTTACTGCCCAAAACAATTCGGAATGTTCATATTCATTTGCGGTCACCAATTCCCCTCTGGCTGTGACTATTTCAACAGCTACAAGGTTATCTATAGACATCCCAAATTTTCTACTGATCCAACCATAACCACCTCCTAGTGTTAAGCCTCCAACACCTGTGTGGGAAATAATTCCAGAAGAGATAGCTAGACCATGCTTTTGGGTTTCCTCATCTACTTTTCCTAATAGACATCCTCCTTGTACTTTAACACGCTTGGTGCCAGGATTAACTTCTACCTTATCCATTAGAGACAGATCTATTTGAATCCCATTATCACAAGATCCTGTACCTGCAGAATTATGTCCACCACCTTTTATGGCCAGGTCTACCTTTCTTATTTTAGCAAATTGAACAGCTAGAATAACATCCTTGGCGGTAGCACATTGTATAATTAATGAGGGTTTTTTATTGAACATACCATTCCACAAAGTTCTTGCTTCATCATAGCCATTCGAGTTAGGAAATATTAATTTACCAACTAATTCGGATTGTAATTTTTCGGTTTCTTCTATTGTAAATTGCATAATATATAATATTTAATGAAACCCTTTGAAGGTACAAAAAATACAGCTAAAATCATATTACATTTGGTTGATTTTCAACTACTTAATCAAGTAATAAAACAATTAACATTAACTAATGTTATCTCTTATAATGTTGGTTGATAATTAGTTTCATTCATAAAATAATAAGTAGATTTTATCCTATTGTAAAATTCCATATTAGGTATTTCTGTTTCGTTAATCAATTTACATTTTCGGAACAGACTAAACTTATGAATTCATTGATTTACGAAGAATTAGATGAATCAATTAAGCCTCAACAAATTCCAAAATATCACCTGGTTGACATTCCAAGGCTTTACAGATAGATTCCAAGGTACTAAAGCGAATAGCTTTGCCCTTTCCTTGCTTTAGAATAGATAAATTTACAGCGGACACCCCTACCATTCTAGATAGGTCGTTTAATTTCAATTTACGTTGAGCCAATACGACGTCCAAATTAATTCTTATTGCCATCCGAAATCAAATTATCAATGAGGCATCAAAAGCGGCCATTAATTCGCTATAGGCTTTCTCTCTTTTGGTTATAGAATAACTGTCTGTTACATTTAATGAGCAATAGTTTACAATTGTATTTTCTTCTTTTTCTATAAACTCGATATAAATATTTTCCCCTGTACCTTTCCAACTATTGGGTGTAATGGCGAAGATTTCATTATTTTCTTCTTGCAATTCAACTGACTTGAAATTGGAAGATGATCCCATAACTTCAATGAATTTATTTATCAAGATTTCTTTTGTAAAATCAAACTCTACGGTTCTTTTAAATTTGGAAGTAAAAATATTAAATGGATGCAAGAAATAGGATTTCAAGCTATAGACCTCTCTGAATGCATAATTAAAAATATACAAGCCAAATATCGAATAGATTATTATATCAATATTGTTGGATTCATAACGAGTAAGAAGATATAATGCAATTATTAGGACTAGAAGTAAAGTTGTACCGTTTGTTTTTTTCATTTCACTCATTAATTAAAGTTTGGTCAAAACTACTATTTTTTAATGTAAAACGAAATAAATTTATCGATAAACATTAATTAATCAACTCTAATCAGTAATTAAACAGATCATTTACCATACAAATTGGCTCTTCTATTCTTCTGTCTCTGATCGTAACTCATCTTTTTGGGCTGCCTGTCCGTTTCTCTGTAGATTCTTTCTCCTAAAGGGTTTAATAGTTTCATTTCCTTATTTGATGGATCTTTGATCTCCTTAGAAATTGGATAAGCATTAAAATAATGAGGGTTAAAAGGCTTCATTAATGATGTTACATCTGCCAAATAGCGATTACTTAACCAGCTCCCTTCTAGGTAAGGTGGAAGGATTAGGGGTGCTCTATGATGTCCTATTTTTTGAAGTAAGTCATTGGCCACCGTAGTGAGAATAGCGAAGGACTGCACCAACTCCCCTGAGCTAGAGTCTGCCCAGGTATCCCACACTCCAGCCATTGCAAAAGGACGTTTTTTATCACGAGGAAAGATAAGATAGGGATTCGATAATTTCTCACTTTGCGAACCCTCCATAAAAGCATCAGCCAAGACTAAACAGCGTTGACGTCTTATGAGACCTTTAAACATGGGTTTCATAATTATACCCATACTTCCGTGGTAATTGGGATTGTTATCTTGGTTCCTATCTCCTTCAGCCCTTGCATTGATAACGTACATTTGTTTTTTTGCCCATGAAGGAGTTAATCCAAATTGAAAAAATTGAAGTTCTTTTCTTCTATCAGCAGTAATTACTGGAGCAAATTCTCCTGGAGCAATATTGGGATTGGAATATTCAGACTGCTGAGATCGAACATTGAATCTTTTCTCAATTTGTTCGATAGGACTAACGATGACATATCTTCCACACATAACCTTTATAATTTAATCAATAATTGGTTAAGTACAAAGCAATACATCATGAAAGACAATTAGTGACACTACTACTAATAGCACTTCTTTTATCCTCTGTTATAAATTAATAAATTTACTTTTAATTAATAATTAGCTTGGCGATTTTGTTCTTACCAGAAATCCAAGCGGTATTCCTATTGGCAAATTGAAGGGACAAATAATTGGTATTAGAAAAGGACTGAACAGAATCAATTTCACTATGCAAATAACTCATTGAGGAAGCTCCACTCCCTGCTCTTCCTTTGAGTAAGAATAATTCCTTTCCTTCTGTTTCAGGAATGTATTGAATGCAAGAAGTATATCCATCATTGGATCCATCTGCAACAAGCGTCCATGTATTTCCGCCGTCTGCTGTTCTGGCAATATTCTTTGTATTTTCCGAAACGACATCCCAGTTTCCCCCGGCAATCATTCCATTATTATCATCATAAAAATCTATGGAATAAATACCTGTCATTCCCCCTCCACTTACGATGGGTGTATTTGACACTGTCCAAGTAGATCCGTAGTCACTACTATGATACACCCTTGCCTCGGCCTTTCCACCAGTACCAAACCAAGCATGGCTTCCGCTCAAGGCTATATTCGTATTACTAGCAGCAAATGGATATTCGTCTACTAATGATGAAGGAATATTTCCACATTCTACCTGATTCCAAGTCTGTCCACCATCTGAAGTTAGAGCGATATAAAAACAAGAGGCTGTTGGATCACCTAATAGGATTCCTTTCTGATCATCCCAAAACTCGACAGCATCAAAGAAGGAGTTTTCATCTGGGCCTTGATGAACGAGTTCCCAATTTTGCCCTTGATCCGATGATTTGAAAATGGCTGCAGGCTTTTGAACTGCTACCAAAAATATATCTCCATTTTTCTGAACTGCAATTGAGCGAAAATTAGGCTTATCTCCTTCATGAATTAAGGTTTCTATGGTCCAATTATTCCCATTATCTAAACTATATCCCCATTTACCATTTGAACCGGCAAACCATATAGTAGAATCATTCAGCACTTCAATAGCACGTATAGAAGTTCCGGGAATAGAAAATTCTGATAATTGTGTGGAAACAGAAACTCTAGGGCTGTATTCTTCTACAATATCTGATTCATTTTCACATGCGAAAAATGAAACTAGCAGTAGGCAAAAAATGGATTTTCTTAATAACATAATAGAGATTTGGATTCCCAATTTAATCATCTTTTCGGTATCGTATCTCAAGCTGTATACTTTCTTTTCTACTAGGATAATGAATTTAAAAAACGATTTTCCAAAATTAAGCCTACCTTTGTGGCTGAAATTACACAATATGACGTTTAAAGCGCTAGATTTAATAGATCCCATCCTTAGATCTCTAGAAGAAAAAGGATACACTCACCCCACAACCATTCAGGAAGAAGCTATCCCTATTTTACTTAAAGGAAGAGACTTATTAGGATGTGCACAAACGGGAACAGGAAAAACAGCAGCATTTGCAATTCCTATCATACAAAAGCTTTCGCAGGACTATCCTCGAAATAATGCAAAAAGGATAAGAGCCCTAGTAGTTACACCTACCAGAGAATTGGCTATACAGATAGCCGATAATTTTACCGCATATGGCAAGTACACTAACTTGAGAAATACGGTTATTTTTGGAGGAGTTAAACAAGGAGCACAAACCAATCAACTTAGAAAAGGTGTAGATATACTAATTGCAACACCTGGTAGACTATTGGATTTGATGAACCAAGGATTTATATCCTTAAGTGATGTAGAATACTTTGTATTGGACGAAGCCGACCAAATGCTGGATATGGGCTTCATTAATGATATCAAAAAATTGCTAGCTAAATTACCAAGGAAAAGACAATCTCTTTTCTTTTCTGCTACAATGCCACCTGCCATTGAAAAGCTATCAAGTTCTATTTTGACGCATCACGATACGATCACTATTCAACCAGAAAAGACGACTGCAGAACGTGTTGAGCAAGCATTGTACTATGTTACTAAAAATAATAAGGGAAAATTATTGATCCATTTAATCCATGAGCATAATTTGGATGCAACTTTGGTCTTCTCTCGTACTAAACATGGAGCAAATAAGATTGTAAAGGTATTGGAAAATGCCGGTATCACTGCGGCGGCTATCCACGGTAACAAATCTCAAACGGCAAGACAAAAAGCCTTGAGTAGTTTCAAAGATGGAGAAACTCAAGTTCTTGTTGCTACAGATATCGCGGCGAGAGGAATTGATATTTCACAATTGCCACTGGTTATCAATCATGATTTACCGAATGTACCTGAAACTTATGTACATAGAATAGGTAGAACAGGAAGAGCAAAAGCAAGTGGAATAGCTATTTCATTCTGTAATATGGAAGAAAGAGAGTATCTAAGAGATATTCAAAAGCTGATTTCGCAAAAAATTCCTGTTGTCAGTGAACATCCTTTTAATGAAGGTCTTGAGGCGGAAGTTGTTACAAGTAAGCCAAAACAACAAGGTAAAAAGAACAGCCAAGGAAAAGCAAATCCATCCAATAGAAGAAGATCCAAAGGAGTTGACGATAACAACACCCGCAGAAGTAGAGGATTTAATGGAAAGCAAAACCGAGGAAAAACAACAAATAGTAATAGTAGAGGAAGAAAGTAAATCTATAGAGGTACTAGGTGTAGAATTAATCACAATTTCACACCATTGAACTCTATTTTATCATATCTTTGCAAAAATTTATTATAATGACTGAAGTTAACAACAAAGTAATCGCTGTAGATTACAAACTATTCAGAGATACTGCCGCTGGCGAATTAATTGAAACTACTGAAGGAAAGCAGCCTTTAGCATTTTTATCTGGTGTTGGTCAAATGATCCCAGAATTTGAAGCTAATGTTGCAAACTTAGCAGTTGGTGAAGAGTTTTCTTTCGGAATCAAAGCTGAAAACGCTTATGGTACAAGAACGCAAGAGGCTATCATCGAATTGCCAAAGGATATGTTCATGAAAGATGGAGAATTGGCTGAGGAAGTTGTAGTTGGTACTGTATTGCCACTTCAAGATAAAGACGGTCAAGTTCATTATGCAAAAATCGAAGTAATCAACGAAGCTTCTATTACTGCAGATCTTAACCACCCACTTGCTGATCAAGATCTTCACTTTACAGGAACTGTTGTTGAGCAAAGAGAAGCAACTGCTGAAGAACTAAGCCACGGACATGCACATGGACCAAACGGACACGATCACTAAGATCCATCCCTGAGATATTAATTGAAAAATCCCTTTAAGCTGAGCTTAAAGGGATTTTTTTTAATCAAATTTTTTCAAGGACTTAATAGGATAGGCCTTTTTATCTGTAAAATCTATTCTTAAAGATTCCTGTTCCTCATCATAAACAAAGGGGAATCCCATAACTTCATCATCGGGTATATCTGATTTTCCTTTGTATTTTTTCCAGAACTTTTTGATCACTGACAAATCAGCTTTTTCTAAGGCAACCAACACTCCCTTCCCATCTAGTTCGTACACAAAATGCTGTGTTCCTAATTTTTTGATATCTGCCATAAACGGAATTTATTCTTGTTCTTGGGTTTTATTTGCCTGCGTTATGATCGCTTTCAAACGATCTTTTCGCAGCTCCTTCTCCTTTTTAAGCTTATTCTTTTTACGATTCATCAGCTTGCTGTGTTTCGCTTTATTTTTGGTGTTTTTTTCCTGACTAGTTTTTGCCATACAATCCTTATTTTAAAAATAACGGGACTAATTCAACAAAGATAGGATTAACCCCCAAACTAAAATCAATTTATACTATATAAAAGTAAAACACCAGCCCTTTACCGAATATTTATTCGATAAAATTATTTACCTTTGTCCCATGAAGGTAAAAGATGAACATAAAAGACAGCGGATCATTGAGAAATCAATGGACATTGTATATACCAATGGAATCGCTGGTGTAAAGATGGCTCAGTTGGCTAAAATGGTTGGCATCTCCCCTAGCACCTTATATGTTTATTTTAAAAGCAAAGAGGAGCTATTGGCTTCCATCTATTCCGAATTGATGTCTCAGGATTTGGATGGTACACCTTCACAAGAGGAGTTAGACTTACCCTTTAAGTTGAAGCTAAAAAAGCTTTGGCTACAGTGGGTTAGTTTCGCAATCAATAATGCCAAGGAGATGAATTTCATCACGCAGTATAAGCAATCACCCTATTATGAAAAGCTTCCTGAAGATATAAGAGATAGAAATAAGCAAATGGCTAAAGATCTCTTTGATACAGGGATCCAACAAGGATTAATCAAGGATTTGGATTTCCCTATCTTAACGGCAGTCATGATGGGAATGATGCAGCAAACTGTTCAATTGGTTTTGAATGATACTATCCAGTTCAATCAAGAAAATGCAGACCTTATGTTCTCCTTAACTTGGGATGCGATAAAGAGCTAATTTTTTTAACTATAATCCGAATATTTATTCGGTAATAAAGCGCTAACAAGCGCTATTAAAAGCAAAACTAACCGAATAAATATTCGGTAATAACCATTAAAATGATCAAAACAACGTACAAATACTTTAGAAAAATGGGAGCAGCAGTAGCAATTATTTCAGGACTAATCATCACCATAGGTTTCCTATTTGTGAATTTCAGTCCACAGTTTGGAGGGAAAATAAGCAAGAAACAAAAATTAGCCTTTCAACAATCCGCAAACTATGACGATGGAAAGTTCATCAACCTAGGAAATGTTTCAATGGAAATGTCGACATCAGATATCTTCAAAAGTATGGGAGGATATTTGAATGCGCCTAAAAACACTTCTCCTAGTGATAACATAGAGGTGATGAAAGTAGATTCCATGGACATCGTCCAGCATAAGCTAAAAAATTCCAATTTGATTTGGTTTGGCCATTCTTCATTTCTATTACAAATGGATCAAAAAAATATTCTAATTGACCCTATGTTTAGTGAGACTCCAGCACCACATCCTATGTTGGGATCAAAAAGGTTCAATAGTGAAATGCCCATTGAAATTGCCAAATTACCCAAAATTGATGCTGTTATCATATCTCATGATCATTATGATCATTTGGATTATAAAACGATTCAGCAATTAAGAGATAAAGTTGAGCACTTTTATTTACCCCTGGGTGTAGGTGTACATCTTGAGAAATGGGGAATTTCCAGCGATAGAATCCATGAATTTGATTGGTGGGAAGGTACTCAGATTGACAGTATTGAATTGGTTTGTACGCCAGCTCAACACTTCTCTGGAAGAGGATTATCGGATAGAGGAGCTACACTTTGGGCTTCCTGGGTAATCAAAACAGGAGAGGAATCTATTTTCTTTAGTGGAGATAGTGGTTATGGAAGCCATTTCAAGGCCATAGGAGACAAATACGGGCCTTTTGACATAGCATTAATGGAATGTGGGCAATACAATGAGATGTGGTCAGAAATACACATGATGCCAGAAGAAACAGCTCAAGCTGCATTGGATGTTAAAACCAATACGGTATTACCTATCCACTGGGGAGCATTCAAATTGGCCACACACCCTTGGAAGGAACCTATTCAACGTGTAAGCAAGAAGGCAGATGAATTCAAATTAAACTTAGTCAGTCCTCAAATTGGAGAACGAATTCATTTGAACCAACTTCCAAAAAATCATAATACCTGGTGGCAGCCTATTCAATAATCTGACTTAAGTGATAGATATTACAGACTTTGGCATCTCAATATTCTATTTTTACACTATTATCATTAACAAACAAAGATTATGAGGTTACTAAGTTTATTTGGAATTGGTCAAAGAAAGAAGGAAATGATAAAAGAAGCATTGGATGCCGGAGCGGTAATAGTTGATGTTAGATCTGAATTAGAATACAGACAAGGACACGTGAAAGGTAGTGTCAATATACCATTGGACAATATCAATGGTGAAGTGGATAGATTGAAGAAAATGAACAAACCCATTCTTTTATGTTGCGCAAGTGGCATGAGGAGTGCATCAGCTACAGCTACATTGAAGTCAAAAGGTATTGACTGCCTGAATGGTGGTAGTTGGAGATCCCTTTCTTAATATAAAGTTAAAATAATAAGGGAAGGAACGGTGGTTAGTTTTTAGTACTCTTTGTTTTCGATAGTGATTTTGAAATGATGAACATCCCTCCATTTCCCTAATAATAAAGCCCAGTAAAATTACTGGGCTTTATATTATCTATCTATAACTTAACGGTTATATTATGTACAGAGTTCTTCTTTTCATAATATATATGAAATGAATCCTCATCATAAGAAACCAATCTAAAGTTGGATATTCTCCTGAGACCTTTTAGACTTCCCTCAATTTCAATTATCCCTTTTTCATTTGTTATATTTTTAATGCTGAATTCCTTTTCAATATCTCTTCTATCGAATTTCTCCGAATTAATCAAAAATTGAGCTTCTTCCACTGCTAGAAAATTACTCTTTCCTTCAAGGGACTTTTTAAACTCGAGGAAAGAAGGAATAACCTTAGCGTAAACATCTCCAGCTAACATTGTTTCAGTTGGATAACCAGGTGAAAACTGAGTTCCTTTCACATTATCCTTTGTATCCTGATAGCTCATATGAATTACATCAGCCCCCATCATAGCGGCTATCATTTTCATTTTACTGAATGCCACCAATTTTACTTCTTCTTTATTGTCTACTGAAGTCCTTCCTTTTGCAATACATTCTACATCTCCCAATTTAAATAATCCATCAAGCTCACTCTTACTATGGGTAATAGAAACACTTTCATAATCATCTAAATTTGAAATACTTTTAAAGCTCTGATCTTCAGAAAAGAATTGCACTCTCCCACTTTTAAAAACTATTCTTTTTATATCATTTTTATTTAGGGAAATACGCACTTTTTCACCTGGGTAAGAATACTTCACCACTTTAGAGCTAATTTCTTTAACTGTACAGGCAATTTTTTCACTATTAGAATAAATTGTATCCATCTGCGCCATAAGGTTAGTTGTTAGTACAAACCCCATAACCATAAGTAATTGTTTCTTCATTTTCAATGTATTATCCTTTTTACATTTAGCCAAATATCGATCTTTTTTCAAGAATATATCGAATAATTAACCAAAGAATATTATTACAATAATGCAAACGAAATAAGTTTTGAACTCGATGTACCAAATGGAATCTATATACTGGAATTGTCCACTGAAAAGGAAAGTATAAAACGATTTAAAAGAATAAAAAAAAGAGCCAATTAGATCGGCTCTTTTTTTTATTGAAATTTGATAAAAGTATCTAGTATCCAAGATATATGGACCATATAGAATCTACTTACAATCATTATACAGTTCAACCACTTCTATTATATCCACCTTTTCATAGCGCTTATTTTCCATTGCCTCTACAATTTGAGTACAGTCCCCAAAAAGCGCTATAGATTTTTTTCTAAAATATTTATTACCTCTTGTTGATATGAATAATTCAGCAACAACACCTTCTTTCTTTATATAAAATTCACGGTAACTATAGCTAGTTCCTACAGTATAAATTGGGGCAGATCCTCCAGCACCACCAAAACTGGAACCCGGAGTAGTTCCGGTAATCTCTCTGGAATATAATTTCACTTCACCGTCTATAATTTCCTCTTTAAAAAGGGATATTTTATAAGCCGTTTTCACATAAGCATAGGAACCTCTTTTCATAAAAGATATTTTTTTAACCACATCAGGTCCAAACTTTTCTTTTTGTGATTCTTTATCCCTTTTAAACCTAACCCTTTCCTTCCCATTAAATGCAAATATATTTTTACTATATCCAGGTAATTTAATCAATCCCTCTATAGCTGTTCCATCTTTAAATTCGATGGTTCCAGATATCCATTCAAACTGAGCAAAAGTTAGATTGCTAATCAATAAAATTAGGCCAAAAAGTAATTTTTTCATTTAATGAAAGTTAAATAGGTTACTAGGTTCGTTTAATTATTTAAAGTGCTAGAAGCAATCATTGTATGCTTTGACCACGTCCTTAATCTGATCTTTCCGGTATTTTTTATCTTGTAAATCTTTAACTAGTATAGGACAATTTTTGAAAAATTCTATTGATACTTTTCTAAACTTCTTTTCACCTCTAGTATCAAAGTACTTTACAGCTTTCTTTTCTCCCTCAAACCAAAGAAAATATTCGTCGTATTCAAATTCATTTATATATCCATTTGGATTCGCTAAAGCTTTTGAGCTCATGGCGCCATCCATATTATATGCATTCGGATTTGTTCTAGTTTTTTCCACCCATTTTGCATACAATTTCACCTTCCCTTCTGAAATATACTCTTTACAAAGGGCGTGTCTAGACTTGATAGGTATATATACATGACGAACACTTTCATTAGGCTGAACAAATTTAACTTGATCATGATCGTATTTTACCTTCTCTCCTTTTTTTGTACTTCGAAACAAAATACTTTGACTTCTAGATATTCTAGTGAAATTTTCTTTTGCAGCAGGAAGTTTAATCCAACCTGTTAAAATTTCACCACTTTTAAGATGAACAGTACCTTCTTCCCACCCAGCATAGGTCATCGTTAAAGTAAAAAGGAAAAGAATACAAAGGGCATTTTTAAATTTATTCATTTGTATATATTTTGATTACAAAGACTGAAAATAACAAAGAATTTTATCCCCATTTTTGGGGATATTCAGATTAAAGCCAACCGTATTCCTTAAAAATACGTACAGCCTTTTCAGTTTCCTCCTTACCATTCATCATAGAACCCGGAAGCATAACTAATCTATTCTTTTCCTCTCCACTTTCATCTCTAAAATGGATGATAAACCTTGATCTTGTCAAGAATGTTGTTCCCTTGATAAAATCAATCTTTAATATATCATCAGCTGAAATAATAGGCATCGCAGAAAATTTAAGTTGATTTCTTACCGCATAGAAAAGATAACATCCCATGACAATAAAAAATAGACTACTCCCTGTTCTTCCATCCATATAGGCGTTATATGCAAAATATCCATTTGCTATAATCAGGAAAAAATAGACCATTCCAGAGCTGTAATTTTTGGATCCTGGTGTTGGTTCTTTTATATCCTCCGCCTTACCTAACTTGGAAAATACAATTCTATTATTGAATACATGGCAAAAGCCTGTTTTGGTTTTGAATATTTGCTCCATATAACTATTTAGTCATTTTATTGCTTTACAATTTTTATTGTGGCATTCTTCCCTTCAGAATTCCTCAATTTCATGAAATAGACACCAGCTGGTCCATTTAAATTCATGGTTGTATTTTGAACTTCATCAAAATGAGTAAACGTTATCAATTGCCCCAAAACATTATATAGATCAATATCCACATTCTTATATTCCTTAGACAAGCGTATATTGAAATTCCCTGTATTCGGATTTGGATACACTTTGATTTGATCCGCCCAGCTTCCATCACCATCACCAGAATATTCAACCACATCAACATACAATACTGTATCCAACTGGCAATATGGATTCTCTAAGTGTAAAGAAATTGGTTGAATTCCCGCTTCATTGAAATGAGGATAGAATTTGGATTGATTTGTAGAATCTACAACACCATCTATTTCCCAACGTACGAAATCTACAAACTCCTCCTCCAACGAGATAACTGACAAATTCCAGTCAGTATAAAACAAGGTATCTAAAACTAAATCCAGACCTAATTGATTGCAATCATATATGGTATTTTTTTCTGTATTCGTTCTAATTGGAGAATTGCCATCAAAATATATTTCCGCTTTATTTTTCACCTGTCCATCTATATCCATTGAATCCAAAACAATGATTTTGAATTTAACAAAACCATGAGATTCTGGTTCATTGGTAAGCGTATCGGTTAATTCGATATCTTCAAATATAAACTCCAAACGATGCGCTGAAAAATCTTGTTTTACACGTACGGGATGAGAATTGGAGATTAACTCATAACTACGCATATCCAATTTTGGATCCAATTTATCCTGCACTACAACTCTGAAGGCTGTATCATTTCCAGTATTTTGAAAACGAATAAGATATTCCAATTCTTCGCCAGGAACAACATAGCCCTCCTCCTCATATTTGGGAAATACATTCTTATCATTTGGATCATAAGAACATCGAATAACCTCTTCTAGTTTTGAATTAGAAAGAGAAACAAATAGACCTGTATCCACTAGTACATCCATTTCAAAAAGGACAGTATCCATTGCTACCGGTAAGGTTATTAATACCTCTATATTCCTTTTTTCGGCTGACAATACCTCATTGAATTTATACTTCAGTACATTCCCTTCCACATCTACTGGTTCTGGAACGGAGGAAACAAATTTTACCGAATCAGGTAATGCATAGTGTACAAATGCAGAATCGAGAGCTGATCCCAAGTTTTGAAAAGAGAGATTATGCGTTATAGTTCTGCCGCATCTTGGCCATTGACCAGCAATATCTGATTCAATCAAAAATTCATTGACTGGATTCAATCCAATGTATAAAGTTGTATCCAGATACAAGGAATCATTAGAAGAAGATAAGGATCTGTGTAAAGAATCTGTTCCAATCCAGATATTGGTATCTAAATTTAAATCCAATTCAAAATCTTGCCCAGTAGAGAGGTACAATTCAATATAGTTATCGGTAAGAAATTGGTAATCTTCTGCTGGCTCAACTGAAACATACCCCGTTTGAAAACCATATTCAGAAGAATCCATTATTCCATTCGTATTTAAATCAATAAATGGGGCAATATTCAAATGCAAAAAATCATTGATACGTGTATTATTAAATAGTTCCAATTCAGTATAGTAATTCCCTATTTCAATAATATCCATATCTGTATCTCCATCCATATCCCTGATTTCAAATTTCATAGATTCATGTTGGATATCACTCATCAGCACATGTGAATTGAAACTTGTATCTCCCGCATTTTCCATAAAGGTTAAATGACCATCAAAACTTCCAAATCTTTCCCCATGAAATAAAACGAGGTCCTCCAATCCATCAGCATTGAAATCGTGAGCTATATATGTTTTAACATCCCATTTATTGGTTTCAAATTCGGAAGAAGTAAAATTATCCTCCCCTTCATTCTCCATAAAAACCAAATGCCCTTTATTGTAGGCCTTTGCCAATATATCTCTATCTCCATCTGCATCTAAATCAATGGTAATAAAGTCTAAATAATACCCATATTCATTTTGGCTAATTTGGTGCTCAGAAAAAATCCCTGTCCCGTTGTTCTTATACCAATAAATATGGTTGTCTGCACTTCCTGAAAATGAAGCTATAATGTCCACCAATCCATCCCCATTAAAATCCTCTACTTTTAAATACTTACTGTACCCATATGCAATTCGTTCATATGTAAAATTTAAATCTCCATCATTAATATAGCCATGCACACCATCACCACCATTGAATCTCCAGCCTCTAAAAATGATATCCATATCACCATCATTATCGTAATCGACAAGGTAAGGGTCCTCAACCTCCGCTGAACTATTTACATTAATATTTTTATATTCAAATAAACCGTTCAATCGATTTTCAGCCCATTTTATAGATTTATTTTCTACATAAACAATATCAAGATGTCCATCGTTGTCGAAGTCCATTTCTTTCCAAAAACTAACACCACCATTAATTTTTAAAAGCTTTTTACTCGACTTTAGATTGTTTTCGTGAAATTCTGTCATCCAGATTTCCTTATTAACAAAAGACAATAAATCTTGCTTACCATCTTGATTAAAATCTATCAAATGGAAATCCCAAGCATTGAGTGCTTTCTCATTATATAATTTCTGAATAAATTGATCATTACTTCTATTTAAATAGATAGAACTCCCACCTATAATATCAGTTCTGCCATCACCATCAAAATCTAAGATTTCAAAATCTAATGGTGCCATATAAAACCCATGCCAAGACTGTCTTCGAAAAATCTCACTAGTAATCATTTTTCCAGTAAATTGTTCATCCCCATTATTCTTATACCCAACAAGTCCATAATTGGTACTTGCCAAAATATCTAGATGACCATCTGAATTCATATCTGCAGTATGGATATCAAAAATTGTATATTGATTGAAACCATAAAAATCAACTAAAGAGTAGGTAAATTCTTCATTCCCATCATTTATATACCATCCTAGTTCATCATCATCATACATGGCGGCCAAAATATCCATATCTCCATCCTGATCAATATCTACGACATCAATTCCATGAATTGCAAAATTAGATCCTAGAATATGACTTTTATAAAGATTGCTGAATCCATCATTTTTATACCAACTCAATACCGAGCTTCCTTTGGTGGAAATTACCAAATCTAAAAATCCATCATCATTCAAATCAATACATTCCAATGCTGATGAATTTGTCACCTCATCAATTAATACAGCGGTAAATTGTTGACTTCCGTTATTTTTATACCAAACAATTTCATCTTCACCCGAAGTACTATTTCTTACCATCAAATCAATATCTCCATCCTGATCAAAATCAACAGGTTGAATATCTTCTGATTCAACAAAATCTATCGTATTCTTAGTAAATTCGGCACTTCCATTATTTTCATACCACATCAACTCATCATCTCCCCCTCTACTTGCTATGATATCTATATCTCCATCAGCATCTAAATCGCTATAATTAATTTTCAATGCATAATTAAATCCTATATCAATATTTCTTTTTTCGAAATAATCACCATCTACATTTTCAAACCATACAAATCCACCAGTCAATTCAGGATTATCGTAATAATCCACATTAGCCTGAATAATATCCAAATCTCCATCATTATCAAGATCACAAACTTTAGCACCTTGATTGATATAATTTACGGGCCTTTCCATAGAAAAAGTAGAAGGCAAAAATTGAGGTTGAGCGAATGCTCCAATAGAAAAAAGTAAACTAAGTAAGAGGAAGTGAAATTTCATTTTATTCATTTGGGTTTATACCAATCTTGATTTCAAAAGGCAAATATAATATTAATACCATACAATTTCATCTTGATTTTCAGTTATAAAACAAGGATAGAATACAATTACAGAGATAGTTAAATGAATACTAAGGCCGGACTATCATGCTCCTACTTAGCAAAGAATTAATTAATATTTTGTTCAATTCGTTTATCTGGTATCAACCACATTCCAGCTACACTGATATAGCAAGCAATGGCCAACCAATTATTCAAAAAGCTACACCCTATTCCCAAACTGTAAATGATTACAGATAATTTTCCTTTGAGATCTTTTCCTACTGCCCTGCTCAAAGCAAAATCTTCTCCATGGAATTTAATGATAGAAGCCTGTAAAATGAAATAGGCAATAGCGCTCATCAATAAAATTAATCCATACAAGGCAATTGGTAAAGTTTGATTGTAGTGCTCACCAATCCAGGAGGAGGCAAATGGAATAAGAGACAACCAAAAAAGCAAATGCAAATTCGCCCAAAGAATTTTCCCGTTTACCTTTTCTGTTATCTGTAATAGATGGTGATGATTGTTCCAGTAGATCCCCAAATAAATGAAGCTGACCAAATAACTAATAAAATGAGGTAAAACAGGCCCTAATGCCTCTAGAGAAGGTTCATCTGGGGTTTTGAATTCCAATACCATTATGGTGATAATAATGGCCAATACGCCATCACTAAATGCTTCTAACCTGTTTGATTTCATAATATAGTTTTAGGGCCTTAAAAAATTAGAGTTGAATCTAATATAGATAAATCAACCAATTTATTTTTAAGGCATTACGTAAATTACAAAAAAGCTAGAACTTGAATCAAAAGACAATATCAATGATGAGTATATTACTACCTTTTATAAAAATCAATCCTCCACTATTGGTGTGGAAAAACTAATAATTCCCAAGAATTACCACCATTCTCCGTTAATTCAACGGTTCTACCACTTGTTGCAATCCCTACCTTTTCATTAATAAATGCTAAATGATCTCCGTAAATATTGTGAGTCCCAGTTTTTAACCAAGAAGCACCTCCATCTATTGATTTATACAAAGAATGTGTCTGACCTACACCATCTGCAAGAGATTTAGAAACTAAAAAACCGAATTGCTCATCCACAAATTGAAGGTCTACTATATCCCCACAATTACAATCGACTTTTTGCCAATTCATTCCTCCATCATCCGAAATAGATAATGTACTATTTGTAGAGCTTTGTTCTTGGTCGCCATATGCCAATACCCGCGTATCACTCAAGGCCAATACCCTATTGAACTCAATATTATTTAAATTTTTAAATGGACCATCCCAATTATAACCTCCATCAGAAGTAGTAAAAACATAGCTATTATTAGTATAACCTTGTACGTTATCGTGGGTTAATAAAAATCCATTATTTTTATCTCTAAAGTAAATATCTTTTCCAGTATAAAGATCACTCAAGTAAGCCCTAAAATTAGCCTCCCCATTTAAGATTCTATATATTTTTATCCCATCTTCATTAGAGCCAGGATAATTGGAATGAAAATACGAAAAGAAATAGCCTCTATTAGGAGATATAAAATGAACAGTACCAAAGTCATGATTTCCTACCTCAACAAGATTTCCATTTCGTTGCCCTATGACTATACTAGGAATTGATAATATAACATTATAATTTTGACCATAATCATTACTTTTTTTAATCAGTAAATCGTTAAAGTTTCCACCTTCCCTAGTAATGATATTACTGTAATCTTTGAACAATACCTTCCCCTCTAATTTTCCAGATTGTATCCAGGTAGATTCAAAATAATCCGAAGTTTGAAAGAAATAATCTCCACCAAAACCACTTATTATATTCTCCTCATCTATCCAAGCAACTAAATCCTGAGCATTTGTTAATTGGTCGAGATCCTTTCCATTAACTGATATATCAATACTATCAAGTATGGTCTTTTCATTTTTAATACAACTGGTTGCTGAAAGAGCAAGAAAGAGAAGACTAATTTTTAAACTATTTTTCATCTTATTAATTATTAAATTGATACCCAAAGGCAAATTCAATGTTACTAAAATCCATGGTAGTTTCATGAATTTCATATAGGTTATAAATACTACTTACATCACCTAAGTCACCTATTACACTTTCATTTAAACTGATATCAGGATGAAAATAATTATACGTCACTTGAAAATTTAATCTTCCGGAACTCACTCCAATCCCTACCCCTGTAGATATCCCATTTCCGTCTGCTATTGTAATATTTTCCCCTTTGTAATTTTTTCGAGGAGATAGATAATTTTCCAAATCGGCATAATTTATATCAAGTACAGGAAATAAATAACCACCCGACTCTTTCTCAAATTGGTATTTAAGCTGAAAACCATATTTCAATATGATCAGGTTATTCTGAATCACCTCATCATAATAGGAACCAAAATATTCAAAAGCTACTGTTGGTTGAAAAAATGCTTTATTGTCATGTATATTAATTTTAAATCCCATATTAGCACCAAAGCCAACATTATATACATTCTCTATATCTTCACCAGTACCAAATAAAACATACGGTGAAGCAATGAAACTAACAGGATTATAATCTTGATCTTTTGGAGACTCTTGTGCGGTTGTCTTTTGTATAAAAAAGATAAAACAGAAAATTGCTATAATTTGATTAAATATTCTAAACATTAAATCTATAATTTTCAGTGAGTAATTTGAATTTAGAAATTCAAATATAAGAAATTTCACTTTGCGTATACAAAACAATAGATTTAGTAAATAATTAATATTCCATATACTGACTAGTCCTTATCCTCCTTCAGTTTAAAAACAATAGGAATATTCACTTCCATTGAAATTGGGAGCTCTTTTCTAAGAGCAGGACTCCATTTGGGCATTAATCGCATTAACCTTATCACTTCATTATCAAAATTCTTTGCCTTATCTACAGTTCTTACAATTTTACAATCTTTTATTGCTCCCTGTTCATCAATTGTAACCTGTACAATAACCCTTCCTTCTATTCCCCTTTCCTTTTCCCAGTCTGGATATACAAAATTCCTTTTCATAAAACTGTACAAACTGTCTTGGCCTCCTTTGAATTGAGGTAAAACATCGTAACCAAAATCAATATCCCCAAATGCGACATCGCCCATTTCCTCATTATAATCCATTATAAGAATTTCTTCTTCAAGGACTTCTTCAAGGATTCCCATACTAATATCGGGCTCTTCTTCAACCACTTCCCTTTCCAAGGAATCTGTTACTTGATTATAATTAACTTTTCCATTGGTTATAAATAATTCATTTTGTTCTTGACAGGAAGATATTATTACTACCCCCAAAGCCAAGACATAGATAGGAACTCTTCTCTGCTTTCTTTTCACCCTATACCCTTCCAAATAAACAGTGTCCAATTGAATGGGACTATTCATCTGCTCCTCTCGCAGACGTCCACAAACCTTTCTTCCCTTGACTTCATTTAGATAATCAGCAATCTCTTCAGCACTCATCGTTGTAAAGTCCACCACCTCATGCTGGCAACTATTACAAAATCTAAATTGGTCATTACCATGCATTTTATTCCAATCTTCTGAACATGGCTTATTTATCTTTAATATTTCTTTCATATATAAAGCAGGATTATAAGCATGAAACGCTGATCCTATCTAAGATATTATCATTCAACCTTATGATATTTTAATTTTAGACATCAATACATTTACCTATTTTATTTCAAAAATGGCCTGGATAGTAGCTGCCAATGTGATTTTTTTAATTTGAATAATCTCCGATATTTTAACTCCTGAAACATACACCTCATTTTCCATTGAACGACCTCCACGTACATTCGACATCGCTACGGAAGGGACCGTATTATATCTTTCTTCTATAAATAATGCTTTTCCCGTTTCCTCACCAATTGCTGAAAGGAGATAATTTGCTTTTTCCTTGGCGGCCTTTATCGCCATGATCTTGACCTCTCTCTTTAAAGAATCCATTTCAGAATGATCTACCTTAACTATTCTTGCCTGTGTAAGATTCAATTTATCTAATGCCTGAAAGCTCTTTGCTAAAGTTGCTGCATCTCCTACCTTCAATAAGTATTCTGCATGGTCAACTACCACTTTCTTGCCCCAACTAATTCTGATATAACTGGAATTGGCATCCGATAAATATAGATCAGTTAGCGGTACTCCTATTTCAGTAAGGGATTGTTTTAAATCTTTTTCTTGCTGGGCTATACTAATTTTTTCCCTTCCTCTTTCTTGCTCCTTAATTTTGATGGAGATATAAATCTCATTGGGAATGATGTCCATCTCTGCTATTCCATCTACCTTGATATGAGCTCTGTCTTCTAAAGGTTGTGCAATTGCTGTTACAGAAAAACTTAGTAAAACTAAAGTGATGATGAAGGTTATCTTATTCATTTTATCAGATGTTTTATATTAATATTTCAATCTACATTTTTTCTAACACAATCACCTTGCCATTTTTCAATTCAAATAAAATGTATAATTTGAATGGAATTTAATATTAGCCTATGAAATATCTACAAACTATTTTATTCTTCTTCCTTTTATCCTGCCAAATAGAAGCTCAAACAAAAAAGGATATTTCCGGACATTGGACATTAATATGCATAGACACGAATGAATGTAGGCCAGAAGATAAACCCTATTACGGAAGTATAGACTTTCAATTCACAAAAGAAGGGAAATTACATGGACATACATCAACTAATAAGGTATATGGAGATTTCCAATTATTAGAAAATAACAAAATGATAGTATCCTCTTTCGGAGGAACGAAAGTTGGTGAATTTGGTTTCGGAAGAAATATATGGAAAAGTATGAGCAGTGTATCTTCCTATAAATTGGAATCGGATACACTCTACTTGTATTACGATAATGACCAAAAAGTGATGACTTATATTCCTTATGTGGGTACCGAAAGATAAAACGATCACTACTAATATTTATAACCAAAAAAGTCACTAGATATCCTGAGACATCTAGTGACTTTTATTTAATTACCCTAATTCCCTAAAATATTAGTTGATTTTAACTATTTCCTTTTTCTCGTTATTTGGTTCCGAATCTTTCGTTAACTGAACGATCTTTTCTTCAAACTCCTTGAAACGAATATCCAATAGATCCATTTGTGTTTTCTTGTCATCGTCCTCTAAAAAAGAATAGCGAATACTGTTGTACACATACTCCTTTATTAAATCATAACTAGGTCGGTATCTGGTTGCCAATAGCATATATTCATTGGACAGATTGTTTCTTGAAACACCAGAATCATCTGTAGATATAACCATTGGAACACCATAACTAGAATAGATCATATATGGATGATCTTTCCCTTCTACACCCAGGATAAATTCATTACTTGTTAAGTTGATTTCTATTACAGCCGATTGTCTTAGTTTCGATAGTAAATCTATAGATCCTTCTTCAAAGGCGATATCTACCCCATGTCCTATTCGCTGTGCCTGTGCAATATCCAATGCCTGATCTATATGGAATAACAGGTCTTTTGGACGTACCATCCCAATGTTCAATTCACCTGCATGCAATGCTCTATGTACCGTTGGGTATTTTCTCAACAGGTAGTTATACATCTGCATGTGCAGGGTATAATCATCCAAGGCCACCTGGTTGTTTTCTGGAGCTACAATATTCACTCCAACAATAAGTGCTGAACCATCTGCAGTTAGATAACCAGAGAACAAATCTGTAAAGACCTGTAATGGATCCAAGACACGTACTCCATATGTCTGGAAACGCATGGTAAATTGTTCGTCATCTATCCCTTGATGCACCGTATGGACAATATCAACAAAGGCCTGTACCTCATTGTTAAATGTTGTATTCGCCAAATAAGAAGTGGAGATCTCATCCAATATTACATCTACTTCTGCTTGTGTAGTCGCTGCTTTTAGTCGCTCATTGAGTGCTTCTGGATCGGTGAAGAAAGTCTCCGCTACAATCCCCACTGAGCTCAACATGGTTTCTATATAATTCACATTTTCTGCAACGGCTCTTTCCTTCAGTATGTTCAATCCATCTGCCATATACTGATCAGATACTTTACCGAAATAGGTAAAGGTGTTGAAGAAATTTTGATCTGGTGCTATCTGCTCATGGTAGTGATTGTAGAAATCCTTGTCTGACCAAAGTCCCATTAGTTTACCATACAAATCACCATCTTCCACCACTTGATCCACTGTCAAGGCGGCACAGCCCTCCGCTGGTACATCGCCATCCTCTGGAATTAAGATAATCAGTGTACAACTGTCTATTCTCCAATCTTTCGTTTTCACCCAATCCAAATAGGTTTCTGCATAGATGGTCCCCGTATAGTGATTGTGCAGATCTCCTCCTTTGGGCATATTGGTGAAGAATAAATTCAACATGGCCCTGTTGGGAATATCCGATTTTATCAATTGCTGATAAAAGTCGGCCGTTATTTCATCATTACTTTGTGATGATGTGGTGGTGATTTTCTCCGATACGGAACAGGCTGTCATCAATAGACTTAACCCAATAGCGTGGAATATTTGTTTTCTAAACATCATTTTGGTTCTTATATTTTGTTCTACCCTGGCTAAAACAATCTACTGTCTTCAATCAGTGGTCTTTCAACCTATTGAATTTAACCATTAATAGCTTTTATTTATTGAAATGAAATTTAAGCCTTTTATTTATACCAGTCAATCACTGAATTCAGGTATATTTATGACCATTTTTTATGGAAGGATATTGAAAAAACAACAATTCTCTCTCAGCTATTTAGAAAACCACTTTAAACAAGGAATTTTTCTGAAAATGATTGGAAAATAGGCATTCAGTAATCTACTTATTTAATGATTTTCACCATTTCTGATTCTGAGACAAGCTTTAATACTTCATCAAATTCACATTTTCCCAATTCTTCAAATCTATAATTCCCTCCAATTCGAAAGGAATTTCCAGAAATAATATCCCCATAAAAATAGGATGAAGAACAGGTATTCTTATCAAAGCGAATACCCACTACCCAATCTGAAGCAGCAGAGCGTGGAGTTGCATATCTTTTGGTATCATATAGTCTGAATTTCTCCAAAAACCAACCTTTCTTTTCTCCTAGCTCGTAACTCCCACTGTACTTAATATGATTAAAAATAGGCGCATCCAAATACATCGTATCTGTATGATTGGGAGGATGCAAAACATAACTGGTATCTGAATAGCTAAAATAAAAGTCCCCGTGTAGTAATTCTTTATTATCAGGAGCTTTTGTGTAGGAAAAATAACCTGTGTACAGTATATCACCAATATTCCCATCTTTTTGAACTCGGATATTCAGTAACTGTTCTAATCCAAATCCAGAAATAAGGGCGATTTCTTTTTTTAGAACCTCAGATTTACTTTTGCTCTCTTGACCAAAAGTTATAATGGAGATAAATAAAAAGGGAAATAAAAATCTTTTCATCAACATATTGCAATATCTATCTACCAAATATAATACAACTTATGCTAATATGAGAAATAGGAAATATAGTAAATAACCAAATTGATTTATTGGTACTTTACACAATTCAAAAATGGTCATTCTGAAAGTAAACTTGCTGTTTGATAAAATCAATAAAATACATTTACGGATCCATTCTGCCATAGGTACTCAACATTAGTATCTATAAAATTGAAATGGTAGCTATCTCCCTCACAGATATAGGTGATAGAGACTTAAAAATTTTACTTGTTTTAATAGGATTCTATTTGAGGAACCACAAGTTTCAAACTGTAAGTTGTGGGGGGGCATATATGAGTAGTGGCAGAATTCGTGATACTTCCACAGATAACCTATTGCGGTTTGCAACAGATTACAAAACATGGTAATTAACACGTTCTCAGCCACTACTTATTAATAATGTTAAGGCTATATTATTTTGAAATATATTTAACCTCCGACACATTCACTGTTGGTACTCCATTATCATCAAAAGAAGATGTATGAGCTACCCAAAATTGCCCTTCTGTAAGCTTTGTAATAACAGAAGAATGTATGGTACTTGGATCAAGATCTAATATGGTATGTAATGTATGGTCGTTAATAAATTCCCAAGTACCTGATAAACTATTTCCATCATTTACAATTACAAATGTTCCATCAGTAAAAAATTCTTGTTCATAATCCGAGTCAGATACATCTACAATATCTGTAGAAACCTCGCCATTAGCGGTAGAAGTATGTACTACCTCATCATAAACCCAGGCATTAGAAATCATTTCGGTTCTCGAAAGGGATGCATCATCATCTTTATCACAAGAAGAAAGAATAAAACCAGATAACATAAATAAAATAATAAATTTTTTCATTTGGGTAAGTTTTAGTTTTACCTACTCGTAACGTTTTTCGGTTTTCACGTCTTGATTTTCTACCATCAAGAAATTATTTTTTCCATTCTCATTAAGGTGGTTAGCCCTTTATTAATCCTTACTAATCAACCTTAATCATTTATAATATAACTATATGTACCAATGTGCAATACACGCCATATATTGCTCTTTTAATAATTACTTTTTATCAAGCCAGAATAAGCTGACTCCACAATAAAAAATCTGTTTTAAATAAATCCTTTTTAATAAGATTTTAAATATACTTCTATCATAAACACCAGTCAATCACTGAATTCAGGTATATTAATGCAATCACCATTTACATTTAATTAAGCAGGCATTAACTCATTTTTGATTATTTTACAATTCATTAACCAAGTTATGCTAGTGAATATAGTAGGTTAGCTATTATTCATCAATAAAGGAAAATAGTCCATGCTACAGATAAAGCCATTCTCCATTTTTTTCATTTCTATTTTTTTCATTTTCATAGCTTGTGGTCCATCCCACGATTCTTCCATAGACAGTGAAGGAGTAGCGTTTTCTCCACTACCTGGATCCAAATTATCTATTAACAAAACATTTCAAAAAGAGCAATACCTATCTGACTTATTCCAACTAGCTGACTCTATTCAAAAGAAGCATCCCAATCCTTTTGAATTCAGCTCAAAGCAAGCATTCCAAAATCAAATAGTGGACTATGAAACTTCTATTACAGATGCCACTACTATTGGGGATTTTGTTAGAATGTGCCATGGACTTATCGCCAGCGTTGGTTGTGGTCATTCTAATATTGGCATAGAAAGTAGAATTCAATTACCTGCTTCGCGATTCTTTCCTATGGAAGCGAAATATATCGACTCCAAGCTGATTGTTTTAGATCCTTTATCCAATGTTAATATTCCTGTGGGAACGGAGATACTAGCCATAAATGGTAAAGAGATTACTGACTTGAAAAATGATATCCAAAAAATAATTTCTGCAGATGGCTATAATCAAAGTTTTCTAGATCATTATACAAGTAAATATTTCAATTACCACAGTGCTTTACAATTGGGATTCCCCAATGAATATAAAGTGTTGGTTCATATAGACAACTCTACCAAAGAGATAACCTTGATTCCTACTGATACTTCTAAGTCAAAGAAAACGCCTATCTCTACTTGTCAAAGCAATTTGTGTTTTGAGATAGATTCCCTGAATAATTTAGGGATCATCACCATCAAAAGCTTTGTATATTACAATGAGAACTTACCTGAATTTAAAGCCTTTATAGACGACTGTTTCTTGAAAGTAAAGCAGAATAATCTAAGTAACCTTGTTATTGATTTGAGGGACAATGGTGGTGGAGATCCTTATTGTGGCTCCTATTTATTACAACATATTTCAGATAAACCTTTCCAATATTATAAGACTGATGAGCAGAACAGCTACAAAGACTTGCAAAGCACGCTCCCCTTCAATGAAAATAGATTCAAAGGCCAACCATATATCTTAGTGAATGGTGCTTGCTTTTCTACTACAGGACATGTCAGTTCATTGATACGATATCTGGGTGCTGGTCACTTTGTTGGACAAGAAACAGGAGCTACCTTTAGCTGTAATGCGCATTCTATCCAATTTGAATTAGCCAATACTGGCCTTCCCATCTATTTGGCCACGCAGGTATACCAAACGGCAGTTACTGGATTTTCAAAGGACAAAGGAATTTCTCCCGATTACCCTATACACTATTCCTTATCTGACCATTTAGCTGGAAAGGATTTAGAATTGGAAAAGGTAATGGAATTGATAAATAAGGAGTAAGCTAATAGGCTATACTTTCGCTAATTATTCAAACTACATGTACAATTACTTGCTTGGTACAATTATAAATTGATTGAAATCGTATAAATTCAACTTTAAAACATTTACAATGTATGACATGTCATACATTGTAAATCAATATCAACATTAAGGACTGATATATCATACAATACATTGAATCAGGTAAATTTTATTATATCCTTTCAACAAAAAATTAAAATTCCTCCTCTTTAACTTTGGAAATAAAATAACAATTCACTTACTTTGTATTTCAAAGTACTTTTAAAATGGAGAATACAAAACAACATTTAGAGTCACTATCGGAAATCAAAAACCTGATGGAGCGATCTACCAAATTCCTCTCCTTGAGTGGGATGTCTGGGATCATTGCTGGAATCACAGCTTTGGCAGGTGCTTTTCTTGCCTACCAGAGAATTCATCATTATTTAGACACTAGCTCTTTAGATTATACCCGAATCGTAAACAAGGAGGTAATGAATAAATTATTATTAGAATTGGTGGGGATAGGCATCATGGTTTTAGTGATTTCCATTGTTGTTGGAATCTATCTTACCATCCGAGAATCCAAAAAGAATAACCAGAGCATTTGGGACAAAACAAGCAAACTACTACTTACCAATCTTATGATTCCATTGGTAACCGGTGGTCTATTTTGTCTTATACTTATTTTCCATAACCATTTTGCATTGGTGGGGTCTGCAACTCTCATATTTTATGGATTAGCCTTGGTCAATTGTTCAAAATATACCCTGAATGGTATCAAATACTTGGGCTTATCTGAAATTGCATTAGGACTCCTAAGTGCTTTATTTATTGGAAATGGAATCTTCTTTTGGGCCATTGGATTTGGAATCTTGCATATAGTATATGGTAGCCTGATGCATTTGAAATACAACCGAAAAGCTCCTGTTTCAAACCTACAATAATAGCAAGGCCATGATAGAAGGACTAAACAAAATATTTGAAAGCAGGGTTCGCCTGGGCATCATGTCTGTACTGATGGTGAATGACTGGGTGGATTTCAAAGAGCTCAAAGAGCTACTTAAAGTGACCGATGGTAATTTGGCTAGCCACATTACTGGATTGGAAAAACAGCAATATATAGAAGTCATGAAGGCCTTTGTGGGTAAAAAACCAAAGACCTCTTTCAGGGCAACTGAATTGGGAAAACAAGCATTCAAAAAACACTTATCAGCACTGGAAAACCTACTCAAGAATACTAAATAATTTTTTTTATCGTTATACTTTGAAATACAAAGCACTTTGCAAAATACTAAACTAAACAACATGGAAACTCAACATTCAATATTCAAGGACAAAGGCTTTATAATAGGCCTTATCCTAATCATATTATCCTTTGCCTTCTTTCTTATTCTGAAAGTCACAAATTCCACCAACACGACTGATTTTATTCAAAATGAGGGGATTTTCTTTATGAACTATATCATAGCCTTGTTATATTTTATCGGTACAATTTTTATTTCCTTTTTCAAAAATTGGTTTGATTTCTCCAAATACAATCATCGGCATTTTATCTGCTCCCTTCTTCTTTTATCCATAAGCTGTTTTACCCTAAACATCACCTTCCATACCTTCTCGGATTTCGGACAATGGATGGATATCTATTTGATTGCAATGCATCTCTCCTTATTGGTCATTTGCTTTTATGAACTACTACCAAAATCAATCAGAATGATCAATTTTTTCATTCTTGGTCTTGGGGCTATTATGGCTTTTTACTTCGCAATTTACCTTGCTGCCCTGTCCATTATAGGAGTCATTGCATTGATTGCTTTTGGCTTAGGTATTCATTTTATGGCGCCTGCTATTCTATTATCAACCATTCTAGTTCAGGTCTATAAAAGAATTGAAAATAGATGGGACAAAATGGCATTTTATGCTGGTATAGCTCTTCCCCTATTCATCCTTGTAACATATGCGGTAAAATGGAACCAAGCCAGCCAGCTTATTCATGAAACGCATGCAGCCATTGTCACCAGACCAGACAATAAATTACCCAATTGGGTATTGCTGAGCCAGGAACTGGAAGATGATTTTATCACAGAACGTATTATAAAAGGTGATCTGGTCTATGAAACCAAAATATTCAATGGTATGAGATTCGGAAGGAATAACAGGACATCCTTGGGTGAAGTCAAAGAACATGATCCCCTGGTAGCTATTGGTTCCGAATTGTTTGGGAAAATTAATATAGACAAAGAAGACAGAATCAAAATATTAGAATCAAAATTCGATTTAAGACATCAGACCAAACGTAAGTTATGGTCAGGGAAACACCTCAGCACAACAAGTGTCCTATCCAATATCCAGGTTTTTCCAGATTATCGATTGGCCTATACCGAAAAGATCATTCGTATAAAAAACAACTACAACTCAAGATGGAACAGGCAAGAAGAAGCTTTATATACTTTTCACCTTCCAGAAGGTTCGGTAGCTACCTCTCTTTCTTTATGGATAGATGGGAAAGAAGAAAAATCTAGATTGACTACCAAGAGCAAAGCTACAAAGGCCTATACCAACATTGTGGGTGTGGAACGTAGAGATCCATCTATTCTACACTGGCAAGAGGGAAACACCATTACCGTCTATGTATTCCCTTGTACTACAAAGGAGGAACGCATGTTTAAAATAGGGATTACCAGCCCGCTGAAATACGAAAAAGATCAATTGGTCTTACAAAATGTTTATTTCAATGGTCCAGATGCCTCAGATGCTTTAGAAACAAGTGTTATCGAATTCTTTTCTGATGTTGCCATTCAATGTGATCTGCCCGGTCGTTTTGATGAAATTATCCCTAATAAATTTCAATATACCGGGAATTACCACGCCTATTGGGAGGCCAACTGCTTGGCGACTCCACTATCAAAAGAAGCTTTTAGCTTTCAAGGCAATAGTTATCAGATTAGGGAAGCGGTTCCCCAATTCCAAAATACAGATATGCAAAGGGTTTATTTGGATATCAATGCTTCTTGGAGTAAAAAGGAATTTGATGAAGTATGGAATACGCTGAAGGGTAAAAATGTTTATGTTTTTTATGACAAACTATTCCAATTGAACGAAGACAACAAAACAGCCTATTTTGACTTGTTGAATGGTATCAATTTCAGCTTATTTCCTCTACAGGAAATCAAGGATGCTGAACATTCTTTACTCATTAGCAAATCTACCTCCGTAGCTCCTATGCTAAAAGATCTCAAGGGATCTGCTTTTATTGATGAGCTAAAAATCTATCTTTTGGAAAGGTCAAACCGCATCAACCTATACAACCTATCTGATGAACTTAGCCCATACCTGAAAACCTTGAAGGAGTTTCAAGTATTCAACTATAGTCAAGGGGATATAACATCCTTAGGAGCGCTTATCAACAAGAAGCAATTTATCCAAAGTGAACAAGATGAAAACAGCATTGAATTGACTATCTCCCATACTCAGATTATAAGAGACAGTTCCAATCTAGCTTCCACAGCACCCGATCATTTGATGCGCTTATTTGCCTACAATAAAATTATGAAAGATTGTGGAAGGAATTATTTCACCTCTGGTGATTATGTAGAAGATAGCCTCATTGAATTGGCCAATTTGGCCTATATCGTTTCTCCTGTCTCTAGCCTCATTGTTTTAGAATCTATCCAAGATTATAAGCGATTTGATATTGATGAGAACAAAAACAGCCTGAAAAATGCCTCTACTCAATCTGCTGGCGCTGTACCGGAACCACATGAATGGGCATTGATTCTTCTTTTATCTGGGACTCTTTTTGCTCTTTATTATAAGAGAAGATCCAATTCAAAGATTTCCTAATGTATAATATCCAAAACATATTAAAAAACAGGGTTCTGCTCAGTTCATTATTAGCCATTACGGGGATCGTACTTTGCTTTCAGAACCTTGTTTTCTATATCAGACCGAATACTTCTGTCTATGTATTTTTGGCCATCGCTCCCTTCCTTTTTACTATCCGTACAGGGGAAAGGGGCTTGCGCTATGCATGGACAAGCATGGCCTTTGTTGTTTTGTATTTTTTCCTGAAAATGCAATTGCTCTACTTCTTGGCCTTTGCTTCTTTTTTACTCTTTATTCTAGAAAGTAACCTGGGCAAGGTGAATGCCCTTCCCCTTTTCATCATTCTTTTGATATCCCCTTATTCCTCTTTTATATTCAATGTCTTCGGCTTTCCCACTAGACTTTTTCTAACGGAGCAGGCGGCATATTTCCTTTCCTTTTTTAATGAAGATGTGACTTGTAGTGGTAATAATATTTTGATTCACAACCAGTCTTTTTCAGTTGATGCTGCTTGCATGGGGCTCACCATGGTGGGATATGGCTTTGCCTCTACCCTACTTTTTATTCATTCTTTTGAAAGAAAATTTTCCAAGAGGCTGAAGTTCTATAGTGTTTTGACAATTCTAATGCTCAGTGCAGCTTTTATCGTTTTATCCAACCTTTTCAGAATTGTGTTGATTGTTTTGGTGCAATCCAAACCCGAGACTGCCAGCCATGAAATTATTGGTCTATTGTGCTTTCTTGTTTATTGTTTAGCCCCTATGTACTTCATCAGTAAATGGATTATTCAATACAGTCCTACTTATCTTGAAAAGACCAAGGTGAAATCTACTCCAAATGCTAAGTTGATAGTGATCTTATCGCTTGTTCTTATTTCTTCTCTCGCCTATTTTAATTTCAACAGAGGACAGTATAGAAATATCCAATTGGACAGCAAGAGCAATCAAATTGTTCTAGAAGGTTTTACAAAATCGCTCACCAAGGAAAAGGTTATTCAGTTTGAAAATGAGCAAGCTCTAATTTATATCAAGCCTTCCTGCTCTTTCTTTGCTCCCGACCATAGCCCTACCATCTGCTGGAAAGGAAATGGCTATGAATTTAAAAATATCCAAACCTCCAAAGTCGAAAACAACCTAATCTATACTGCCGAACTAGTCAAAGACGATGATATCCTCCAAACTGCCTGGTGGTTTGACAATGGCAAGGAGAAAACCATCAGCCAGCTAGATTGGAGATGGAAAACTGCCTGTGGTGAAGAACCTTTCCGACTGGTGAATATTACTTCTTATTCAAAGGAGGTATTGGAGGAACAAATCTTGGAGATGATGGATAGGGATTTGTTTGGGGGGTTAGATAAAAAATCAAAATCCTAAACTTTGAAATAGTATGGCAATCATTATATTAAACATAGCTAACTTACCAGCTCTTTATCTTTCTTCTCCTTTGGTTGTAGTTTCAATTTCCAATCTAATTCAGACATTCCTTCAATAATATCTCTAAACTCATCAAAAGTAGTCCCAAACCAATTGGCGATCTTAGCATCTGCCGTAGGATCTTCAACTAATTCTGAGAATCCCCTTTTCCGTTCAATGATAATTCCGTGATCCAAAACCTCACTATTCCAGTAGGGTTTCTTAAAACCATCCTTTTTTTCCAAAATATCCTTATAACAGGAATTGTTATGTCCAATATAAATACCAACATAAATAGATTTTGAACCTAGCTGAAATCCAAACTTTAATTCAGAAAAGCCCCCTTCTCCAACAATATCAGTAATAGAATAAATCAATCTATTATAATCTTTGATTTGCTTCATTTTCACCCCATTTATCAAACTCCCATTAAAGCTAAATCTCTCAGAAAATAAAGGTTTAACTCGATCTAAATATTCATTAATGAGCTCATAGGTATCAAACAAATTTTCTAGGGTATCAAATTTTTTCTGACTGAAAGTAAAGTCCATGGTCATATTATGAGTTTTTAAAAAAGTGTAAAATTCTTGTACCATTGTACTACCTTCAGACTTTGCTAAATGATCCGCAATTTCGAACCATCGAATCTGTTTAAAATCATGGCCTTCATAAGATTTTGGATCGTGGTATTTAGTACAATAAAATAGCTTGGTATCATATCCTCGATCTTCCTTATATCGAGTTAATACTTCTCCGTATCGTTTCAATTGTCGTTTACCTTCTTTTGAATTTACTTTATTCTCAATGAAGCATAGAAATTTATTCCCCTCAATAACCACATCTACAATACAGCCATCATCACTTTTCAAAGGATAATGTACTTGGGTGCGTATTGTTACATTGTCTAAATCAATTTTAAGAATCTCTTTTAGAAAAGAAACTCTAATTTTCGGCTCCAATTTCAACAAGCCCACAAAAGCCTCGGTAGTAAAATCCTCCAATGGAGTCTTTTTACTACCCTTTTTATATAATTTCAATAATTCATTTAGCATTTATATATCTGTTATAATGTTCAAGGTATAGCAGCTCAAGATAAATGTAAAATAAGCAGCAAACAATCACTGAAATCAGGTATTTTTAATTTCTCCTCCCAGGTAATTATTGCTTTTCAACAAATTCTTTGAACTGCTTCATCCATTTCTCTCCCTGTTTTCTGTACATACTTGGAAATAGAATAGCTATCAGTTTGGGTAAAAACCAACTTATTCTGGTGTATTCAAATTCGTATTCGTACCTCGTTTTATTTTCACCTATCTCAGTAAATATACATGTCATGGTATTGTCCATGTGTTTATGGTGAAAACTAGCTTCAAATCTATTCGGAAGCTCATTTTTGGTAACAGTCTCCGTCAACACCATATCTCGCTTTCCGTGTTTGAAGTACATCTTTGAAATTGTTCCATTCTCCCCAGCAACGCCTTCTATCAATTCCTTTTTGATAAAGCCATCTTGGTATTCCTTTAGATTATCAGGGTCTATAAATAGTTCCGTTACTTTTTCTCTGGATTGATTGATGTCTACTGAGCCTTTGAATTTCATCGTGTTCTTTTGTGGTTTGTTTCTTTTTGCTTTGCAAACAAGGCATATCGCCCAATTATAAGAAGCTAGCAAAAGCAGGAATTGTTTTTAAATATAATCTATTATTTTATTGCTCAAAAATAATTAGAAGCTTCTAATTTCTCAAAGGCTTAAACAAGCTTGACTTCGAAACAATATTAAATTCCCTCTATTTTTCAAGTGGCATAATTTGTTGTGCCAATAACTATAATAATAATTCAATCGGAAATGTTCATTTGGCTATCATGAGGAATGCTGAATTATAATTTATACCAATTAACATCACTTACATATATGTTACCTCCTTTGCAGGTGAAACTTAAAATTCTTACCTTAAGCATGTTACCTTTCGTAAATAGCATAGCATTAAAAGCTAATCCAGTTCTAAAAATAATTTATCATGAAATATTTTACACTAATTTTCGCCACATTATTATTTGCTTCTACTATTATCAGTTGTAATAATAAAGCTGAAGAAATCAAAGAGGCGCCTGTAGAGTCTACATTCAATTTGAAAATTGCCAAAGAAGAAATTATAGATGCTAACAAAGAGTTTATGACACTTTTTGCAGCTAATGACTCTATTGGACTATCCAATTTGTACACGAAAGATGCCAAGTTTATGATGACAGGAGCCCCTGCAATATCAGGAACAAAAAATATTCAGTCTACCTTTTCAGCCATAATGAAATCTGGGGTTTCCAGTGTTAATCTGGTAACTGTTGACGTTTGGGGTATGGAAAACCTTATAACAGAAGAAGGTGAACTATCGTTATTTGTAGGTGATACTGAGGTAGACAAAGGAAAATATATAGTTCTATGGAAAAAGGAAGATGGTAAATGGAAATTTTTTAGAGATATATTCAATTCGAATATTCCACCTGAATAGTTAATTGGTCCTGTTCTATTAAATATAAAAAATAGGATTATATATTGTTTTAATCTGACAGTGTTAAGACCTCACAACATTGAACCTGTGCATTTATTTTAGTACTAAAACCACTTTAATGTATGCATCGGGCTTTTTGTGGAGAAATATTTTTTTTGCTTAGTAAGTCTTTAAACAAAGCATAATCCTTTTGGCACATTAGAATTTTAAATTCAACAATCATGAAGCCAGCAAACAACAGCTCCGCCGAACCAACACTTCTTTTTATCCCGGATATAAGTGGTTTCACCAAGTTTGTACATGAAACCGAAATATCCCATAGCGAGCATATTATTACAGAACTATTGGAGTCACTAATAGATGCAAATGAAATGGATCTTGAGATTTCAGAAATTGAAGGTGATGCTGTCCTTTTTTACAGAATGGGCAAAAAACCTACTGCAGCTGAAACCCTGGCTCAAGTACAAAGAATGTATATTAAATTTCATTCGTCCCTGCGAAAGTATGAATCCCAAAGAATCTGCCAATGTGGTGCATGTGTAAATTCTAATGACCTTAGCTTAAAGTTCATCATCCACTATGGTGATATTTCCATTAATCAAGTTAAATCACGATCAAAGCTATTTGGAAAAGATCTGATAGTAGCTCACAGACTCATGAAAAACGATATTTCTTTAAAAGAATATGTTTTGATCACAAATCAACTTATCAATACCTGTTCCTCTTGGGTGGAAATTGAGCAAGTAGCATGGGAAAAACCTAGTCAGGGAAATGGAAATTATGACTTTGGCTCTATCAAATACTGCTACCTGTCTTTAGCTCCTCTGGAATCACATATCCCTCAACCAACCATTGAAGATTATGTTACCGATCCAAATATCACTAAAGTTCTCTCCGTAGAATCATCGATAAATGCACCAATTGAATTGGTCTTTGATATTGTCTCCGATATTAATGCAAAACATTTATGGGTACTTCATGTTAAAGAAAGTGATAAAACAAATGGCATAATCACCAAAAATGGAAGTACACATAGATGTATCATGAATGGAGATGAAAATGATCCATTTATTACATCTCATAACTTTAAAATATCTAGGGATCTAATAACTTGGACAGATACAAATCATACAGGAAATTCAAACCTAGTAATAACCCTACGACGCATAGGAAATAGTCTTACAAGAATCAATTTAACTGTCTTACAAAGACAAACCCCTTTTTATAAAATATATTATAATCTATTTAAGAAGAAAGGCTTTGTCCAATTCTATGGAGGTTCATTGGAAAAGCTAAAAGAATACTGTCAGACATTGGAGAAAGAAGGTCGTGGACATTCTTCTGGTATTTTGTTAGAACCTGCCTCAGGTACGGCTCAAATCTGAATAAGATCTATTTTAACATCCTTTCTTTTTATGCCATTCGCGGCATCTTCTGGATCAGAATCATATACCCCTATTCTATTATCCCTATCCGTCTTGAATACAAGTCTAATATCCTCCTTCTTAAGGTAAATATATTCCCAATTGCTGATTAAGTCAACATACAATTTTGCCTCAGGATATTTTTCAAAGATCGAAGAAACAGTTGATATAGTATTTATACCATTGAAACTATACAAGGAAGAAATAACACTCAACCCTGCAACTATACCATCAGATTGAATAACAAAAAAATGTATTTCATCCTCTATCCAAATTTCGGAACCAGGTTTATCCGAATCATATCCGTATTCATACAATGCAGATTGCTTAATAGAGGCATTTTCATATACTTTTTTTATATCTGCAAACAACATCCCTGTACAGATCTTATCAATACAATTCACGTTATACAACCTTTTGCTAGATCTAGAATAATACTTTGACTTCACAAAACGATCCTGTTCTATTCTATATTCTGAACTTTCGACACAGTCTAAATCAACCTCCTTACTTTTATTTTGGATTTTAATGAATTCGTTATCAATTAGAAATTCAACAGTACATGCTGTGCGGGAGGAGATATCACCATCTTGGTCATAACATTCCATCTGCTGGTAATTACAAAACTTTATTGTACTACAACTCTTCACATCCAACAAGGTCATCATTCCATATTGACCAGGGCAAGTTCCAGATGAGAAACGAAGAGTTTCGATACGTATAAATCTATCATTTTCTATTTTTATATTCTTAATCAGAGTATTCGGTCCATAATTTAAATTCAATTGAAAATCAAAAACAAGCCACTCACTCCCCTCCTTTTTGACAAAATAAAGGCCCTCTTCCTCTTGATAATTTGAAAGAAAAAAATAGTTGGGATTTTGTAAACTATCTATTTCTTGTCCAAAATCTTTACAATTATTTTCAGTAATCCTATCTATCAATTCCAATGGATAAAGCTCCATTATTCGATCAATTTGTGCATATAGCTGGACGGAAACAATTAGAAATAAGTATATAATTTTTGCCAATGAAATATTTTTTTTAATGGATATTAGTCTACAAAACTTTTGACCTTTCTATTTTAATTTCCCATCCCAACATCATTTAAAAGTACTTTGAAATATTGGTATGGGCTAGTCACTCCAGTGGTGCTTTTATCTCCTTGATAGACCATTAAAGCAATAGAATCTTCATTAATCCAAAACAAGTCCTCAATAGACCAATTAAAAATTGAATAGCGCTTATGTAAGACCAAGGGACTTGACTCATTTTTTGAATTCGCAGTGTAAGAATGTATTACAGACCTGCTGTAATAATAATCAGTATAATCTGGACCATCATAGGATCCAAAAATGATTAGTTGATTCCCTGAAGGAGAAAATAACAGCCCCTGAAAACCCTGATCATAATCTAAAGAAATATCTAAGGAATCTTTAGTAACAGGATTGTATAAATAATCTTCACATATCTCATTACAATCGCCAATCAAATACAGGTTGAGATGTGAAATATATCCTACACTATCTATAAATGAATTCTGTTTCCTATTTACATCATATAACTGCTCAATCTGACTATATTCTTGGTAGGTTATTTCTTCCACCTTTAGGTCATTAAATAATTCAACCCTATCGGGTTGTGCCCTTAAGGAAAAGATGCAAGTACAGCTTGCAATGAATAAAATCTGTATTAAAACAATTCTCATAATTAATTGAATAGAAAACCTAACCTATACCACAGAATCGCACTCAAAATGGACACAGAGCCATAATAATTGGCGACATCCAATATACAATTTGATTGATTCAAAATCAATACCAATATTTATGGATATTCCACAAAAAAAGCATCCATCAATATTTCTATCAATGAATGCTTTTCTAATTATCTTTTATCTAGAACGAAAGGGCTTTACTTTCCAATACAGAAATCCCTAAAAATACTATCCAGCAAATCATCTGTAGAGATATTACCAGTAATCTCTCCAATATGGAATAGAGCCTGACGAATATCCAAAGCCAGTAGATCACCAGAAATATCCATTTCCAGGCCATTTTTTACTTGTTCAATACAATCCAGAGCACGACTTAATTCGTCAAAGTGACGGGAATTGTTTACAATAACAGACTCCTGGCTCACTTTACCCAATTCCAACATTTTCAATAAATGCATTTTAAGGTCTTGGATATTTTGTTTTTCCTTAGCGGAAATTGCAATATATTCTGGGAAGTCCTTGAACTTTTCTATTCGAACTTGCTCCTCCATTTTATCAATTTTATTCGCCAAAAGAAGCATCGGTTTCTCTGGAATAGAGTCAGCAATCTTTTGGTATTCCAGTGCTATCAGTTTCGGATCATCCATAGATGCATCAAACAACATACAAACGATATCGGCCTCTTGAATCTTTTCGAAAGTCTTTTCTATACCTATGCTTTCTATCTCATCGGTAGCCTCACGAATACCGGCTGTATCTACAAAACGGAAGACAACACCATCTATCACCAATTCATCTTCAATCACATCACGCGTAGTACCCGCTATAGACGATACAATCGCTCTGTCCTCATTCAATAAGGCATTAAGCAAGGTAGATTTCCCTACATTGGGCTCACCTACCAAGGCAACACTCACCCCATTTTTTATAGCATTCCCTACTTTGAACGAAGCAATCAAACGTTCCATAAAGGAAGCCATTTGCTCCAACAAAGTCACCAGCTCAGAACGATCTGCAAACTCAACATCCTCCGTAGAGAAATCCAATTCCAGCTCAATAAGAGAGGCGAACTTGATAAGGCGTTTTCTCAATTCGGTCAATTCCTTGGAGAATCCACCACGCATCTGTTTCACTGCCATATGGTGTGACTTTTCCGACTTCGAAGAAATTAAATCAGAAACTGCTTCCGCCTGAGTCAGATCCAACTTTCCATTCATAAAGGCGCGGAAAGTGAACTCCCCTCCTTTTGCCATTCGGCAACCTTTTTTGAGGAATAACTGCAATAATCTGTTTTGAATATAGACAGATCCATGACAAGATATCTCTATAGTATCTTCACCAGTATAGGACTTGGGACCTTTAAAAATGGACACCAAAACTTCATCAATCATATCTCCCTCCTCTTCAATAGTACCAAAATGAAGGGTATGTGTATCTACAGACAAAAGGTTGGTGCTCTTTTTCGCCGGCTTAAAACAACTATTAACAATAGCAAAAGTTTCCGGCCCCGAAAGCCTAATCACCGCAATAGCACCCATTCCGGCTGCTGTTGCTAATGCACAGATAGTATCTTGATTCATATTCCAGTTATTTGTGCCAAAATTATCACAAATAGTTTGTATTTCCATCGGATTAAAGTAATTTTGAATCGCAAAAATAAAGTCATAAAACAGACCGATATATAATGAGCGTACTAGTAAACAAAGACTCAAAGATAATCGTACAAGGATTCACTGGTAAGGAAGGTACATTCCATGCTTCTCAGATGATCG